>JACCEC012129988.1_pt1 | contig 16257 bp, 12 predicted proteins | sample 7450121 | NCBI WGS metagenome assembly JACCEC01 (sample SAMN15323455, study PRJNA562643) | freshwater metagenome | isolation source: river surface water | place: USA:Blue River Watershed | collected 2017-08-18 | reverse complement strand
GTTGATTTCGAAAAGCACACGTCGACGTGGGTCGACCCCGTGTCCGTGAACTACCGCGGCTACGACGTCTACGAGTTGCCGCCCAACGGCCAGCGCCTCGCCGCTTTCGAGCGCCACACGTCCACGTGGATCGCACCCGTCTCCGTCAACTACCGGGGCTATGATGTCTACGAGCTGCCGCCCAACGGCCAGGGCATCGCGGCGCTCCAGATGCTGAACATCCTCGAGGGCTACGATCTTCGCGCGATGGGTTTCAATTCCCCCGACGCCCTGCACGTGATGATCGAGGCCAAGAAACTCGCCTTCGAAGATCGCGCCAAATTCTACGCCGACCCCGAGTTCTCCAAAATTCCCCTCGCCGGTCTGCTCTCGAAAAAATACGCCGCCGAGCGCCGCGCCCTCATCAAACTCGACCGCGCCGCCAAGACCTACGACGCCGGCAATCCCGCCCTCCAGGAGGGCGACACCATTTACCTCACGACCGCCGACGCCGACGGCAACATGGTCTCCCTCATCCAGAGCAACTACCGCGGCATGGGCAGCGGCGTGGTCGTGCCCGGGCTTGGCTTCGGTTTCCAAAACCGCGGCGAAATGTTCACGCTGCAGGACGGCCACGCCAACGACTACGCCCCGGGCAAGCGTCCCTTCCACACCATCATCCCCGCCTTCATCATGAAGGACGGCCAGCCCCTCGTGAGCTTCGGGCTCATGGGCGGCGCCATGCAGCCGCAGGGCCACGTCCAGATCGTCGTCAACCTCGTCGACTTCGGCATGAACCTCCAGGAAGCCGGCGACGCCGCGCGCTGGCAGCACGAGGGCTCCACCGATTACGACACGCCGAAGATGGCCACCGGCGGATTTGTTAACCTCGAGAACGGCGTGCCGTGGTCGACCAAGGCCGAGCTCCAGCGCCGCGGCCACGACCTCCGCACCGACCTCGGCGGCTTCGGCGGGTATCAGGCGATCCGCTACGACGCGAAAAACAAGGTCTACTTCGGCGCCAGCGAGAGCCGCAAAGACGGCCAGGCCGCCGGCTGGTAGTCCGCCGCGGCGCCCGCCGTCGGCGCCCACCTTGGCGCCTTACGCACGGCGACCGGAGCGACGTTTTTCCCGCGTCGGCCGTGCGGACCGCAGCTCATGCCGCCAGCATGCGCTGCGCGCCCGACGGCGGGGTCCAACCGCCGGCACTCGTCGGAAAAGGGATGATCTGGCCCAGCCCGCGCCGGCGACCCTTGGACTCGCCCGCCGCCGGGCGGCGGGCCGGCATCGGCTCGACCGGGGACCATTCCTGCCGCAGACGGAGCAGCAATTGGGGCGTGAGCGTGAGGACTCCATAGCGGGGACGACGGGTGAGGTTCATGCGCCCACCCTACACCCCGGGGTCGGACACCACCTGTCCTACCCTCGCGAAGCCGGCGAAAGACCACCCCGGATCCCGCGCCGGCCCGCCGCTCAGAGCGGCGTCCGCACCTGCGCCAGCAGCGCCTCGAACCGCGGATCGAGCCGCAGCGCCGCGAAGCAAGGATCGAGCCGCAAAATCACCGGATCGAGGGTCGACGGGACGTCCACCAGCCCGGCCAGCGCCGCGAAAAACCGCTCCGTTTCCCCCGCGTAGGCGTAGGCGAACAGCCGGCCCGGCTCCCGGCGGATCAGCAGCGCCCCGGCCAGTGCCCCGCCCAAAACCGCGTCGAGCGTGATCGGCCGCAGCGCCACCGCGCGGTCCGCCAGCGCCACGGCCCGCGCCGCGTCCCCCAGCATGCCCTCGAGCATCGCGAGCATCATCATCGCGTAGGCCGTGCCCGTGTGCGCCTCCGCCATGAGCGGCTCCAGCAGGTCCCGCGCGCGCGCCGCCAGCGGCTGCCACGACGGATCGTCGGCCGCCCGCCGCACGCGGCAATGGTGCAACAATTCCTCCGCCAGTTCCACGCCGCCCCGCGCCCGCAACGGCGGCAGCCACGCCAGCGCCTCGGTCGACCGGCCGCACCAGGCGAGCAGCCAGCTCCGCCACGCCCCGACCGTCCCCTCCGGATCCACCGGCAGCGCCGCCAATGTCGCGATGGCCTGCTCGACGTCGCCGTCGAGACACAGCCGGCTCATCGCCACGTGCGTCTGCAGCTCCGGGTCGTGCGGCGCCGCCTGGCGCTGCACCTCGAACACCCGCAGCGCCCCGGCGTAGTCGCGCACCATTTCCAGCGTGAATGCCGTCTCCCGCGCGATGCGCGGATTGCGCGGATCGAGCTGCCGCGCGCGCTCGAAGCCCGCGATCGCTTCGGCAAACCGCCCCATGCGGCGCTCCACCAGCGCGAGGTTGTAGTGTGCGTCCGCGCTGTTCGGCATCGCCCGCACCGTCTGCGCGAACGCCGCCGCCGCCGCCGGATGGTCGCGTTTGCCCCAGTAGAGCAGGAACGCCCGCATGCGCATGGTTTCCGACACCTCCGCGTTCAGCCGCTCCGCCGTGCGCAGCGCGTCCTCCGCCTGCCGCAGGCGCGCCGGCGTCGGGTCGAAGCCGATGAAGTAGTTCGCCAGGTGCGTCTCGCCCAGCAGCAGGTGCGCGCGCGCCAGCCGCGGATCGAGCCGCACCGCCTGATGCAGCAGCTCCTGCACCTCGCGCATCGACGCCGCCAGCAGCCCGCGCGCGTCGTGCAGGTGCAGCGCCTGCAAAAACAGGTCGTAGGCCCGCAACCGCGGATTCGCCCCGTCGAGCACGAAGGGCGACATCGAACTCCGCTCGCCCAGCGCTTCGACCGGCTTGCCGGACAGAAACCGCGACAACTCCGCCGCCACCTCGCCCGCCGACGCGTAGCGCCGCGCCGGATCCCGCTCCAGGCAGCGCAGCACGATCGCCTCGATCGGCTCCGGCACCGCCGGGACCAATGACCGCGGCGGCAGCGGCGGTTCCTCCGCCACCCGGCGCAAGACCTCCGGCAGCGTCGTGCCGCGATGCGGCGCGCTGCCCGTGAGCAGGTGGTAAAGCAGCGCGCCGAGGCCGTAGATGTCGACGGCCGGCTGGCCGCTCGTGTCGCCCGCGGCCTGCTCCGGCGCCATGTGCGCCGGCGAGCCGAGCAGCAGCCCGAGCTGCGTCGCGTGCACCGCGCCGCCGGTCAGGTTTTTCGCCAAGCCGAAGTCCGCCACCTTGGGCCGGCCGTCGAGATCGAGCAGGATGTTCGCCGGCTTCAGGTCGCGGTGCACGATCCCGTGCTCATGCGCGTAACCCACCGTCTGGGCCACGATCATCGCCAGCTCCGCCGCCCGCGCCGGCGCCACCGGCCCGTCGGCCAGCAGCCGGGCGAGGGTGGAGCCCTCCACGAGCTCCATCGTGAAAAACGGCGCGCCCTCCAGCCGCCCGAGGTCGTAGATCGCGACAATGCCCGGATGCCGCAGGCTCGCCGCCAGCCGCGCCTCGCGGAAAAACCGCTGTTCCTGCTCGCGCCCCGCCAGCTGGCCCGCGTGCATCAGCTTCAGCGCCACGCAGCGGTCGAGACTGAGCTGCCGCGCCCGGTAAACCACCCCCATACCGCCGCGCCCGAGCTCCTCGATCAGCTCGTAGTCGCCCATGCGTCCGATCGTGAGCCCCGACCCGCTTCCGCCCGGCAGCGGCGGCACCGTCGATCCCGCCGGGGCCGGCACGTCCTCGAGCATCCAGCCCGACACGCAGCGCGGGCAGAGCCCGCCCAGGAGCCGGCCGTCGAGCGCGGCGCCGCAGGTCGGGCAGGACAGGGAGGACGAGTCTGGCATGGGACGGAGGGGCGGCGGGTTCAGGCGCCGAGGAGCGAAAACAGGTGCCGCAGCTCGTCGTCGAGGTCGGCGGGATTGGCGAGCGTCTGCAGGATCTCGCTGCGCACGAGCGCACGGTAACGCTGTTGCAGGCGGTGCACCGCGACCGTGAGCGTGCCCTTGGCCATCCCGAGTTCCGCCGCCGCGGTCTCGTAGTCGCCGCGCTCCGGCCCGGCACGCAGGAAGGGGCGCAACCGCGCGAACAACGCCGCCTTCCCCATCGCCCGCTGCTCGGCCTCGAGCCGGTCGAGCGCCTGTTCCAGCAACGTGAGCGCCCAGTCCCGGTCGTAAAGTTCGCTCGGCGTCAGCGACGAGGCGCCGTGGGCCCCGAGCCGCTCCTCCGCCGCGTTCTCGTCGAAGTCCACCGGCCGCTGCCCGCCGCCGCGCTTCTGCGACGCCTCCCGCGCGTGCTGCTTCGCCGCGAAATTCCGCAACGACACGAGGAGAAAGGAGCGGAAGCGCCCTTTCTCCGGCACCGCCCGGCCGATGAAATCGCTTTCGAGCACGTGCGAGAAAAAGGCCTGCGTCAGGTCTTCCGCGTCGTGCTGCGGGTAACCGCTGCGCCGCAGGAACGCATAAAGCGGGAACCAGTAGCCGCGGCACAGCGTTTCCAGTGCCGCGCGCGCCAGCGGCCCCTCGCCGCGGGCCTGCACGATCAGGCTCCAGCGCGTGTTCTCGAACTGCTGCGGGCGGCCGGCGGACACGGCGGGTTCCATGCGGACGGGAGGGAAGCGGCGGCGGCGGTCCGGGCCAAGCGATTACGCGCGGCGCACCCGGCCGTCGCCGGCTTCTCCCGCGGCCGGCGCAACCCGCGGCATCCGGCCATGAGGTGTCGTCATACCCGTCGGTAACCGAATCGCGCGCCGCGATTACACGAAATCGCCGCGCCCGGGTCCCGGGGCGGCGGGTCTACCCCGCCTCCGTTCGCCGGAGCGGGCGGCGGCAGACCGGGCGTCAGCCCAGGTCGGTGACCGCGATGCCGAGCACCTTGGCCGCCGCCGCCTTGTCGCCGTGGGAAGCGTGGAGCACCGAGTCGATGTATTGGCGCCGCTGCCCGACGAGGTATTCCTCGAGCGTCGGCCAGTGCTTCAATTCGCGCAGGCGCAGCGGCAGCTGCTGCGACGTGATCACGCGCGTCTCGGTCGTCGCCGCGATCTTCGAGACCACCTGGAAGAGCTCCGTGAGGTTGCCCGGCCAATGGTAGGCCGTCATCACCGCCAGGGCGTCGGCCGTGAACTCGATCAGATTGGCGTCGAACAGCGGGTTCGCCGCCTGGCCGGCGTAGTGCTTCACGAGCAGCGGAATGTCGTCGAGCCGGTCCCGCAGCGGAGGCGCGACCACGGGCAACGAGGCGACGCGGTAAAAGAGCTCGTCGTGGAACTTGCCTTCGTCGACCAGCTTCTCGAGGTCCTCCGTCGTGGTGCAGACGAGGCGGAAGCCGTGCGCGGTGTTGCGCAGCACGCTGACGAGTTCCTTTTGCACCGGCTCGCTGAGGCACTGCAGGTGCTGGAGGAACAGCGTGCCGCCCTTGGCCTGTTTGACCCAGGAGCCGCCCTCCCCGTTCTGGCCGATCAGGCCTTCGCGGAGATTGGTGTCGGAGCTCAGCGAGCAGTCGATCCGCACGAACGCCGTTTCCGGCGCGCCGCTCGCGGCGTGCAGGATCTCGGCGACGGCGGTCTTGCCCGTGCCGTTCTCGCCGAGGAGCAACACCGGCGTGCGCACCGTCGCGAGTTTCTTCACCTGCGCGATCAGCTTGGTGAGCCGAGCGCTCTTGCCGATCAGCCGGCTGTCGATGTCGGACGCCTTCACGCCCGGCGCCAGCCCGGAGGCGGCGCGCTCCGCCTGGAATTTCCTGAACTCCAGCCCGCGCCGGAGCGTCGCGATCAGCTCGTCGACGCGGAAAGGCTTCTGCAGGTAATCGAACGCCCCGTGCTTCAGCGCCTGCACCGCGCTCTCGGTCGAGGCGTAGGCCGTCATGATGATGACCACGGCGCTCGGGTCGTAGAGCTTGAGCTGCTTCAGCAGCGTGATCCCGTCCATCGGCTTCATGTCGATGTCGGCCAGGACCAGGTCGTATTTGTCCGCCTTGTAGCGGACGAGGGCCTTCTCGCCGTCGGTCGCAAACGAGGTCGCGAAGCCGGTCGGTTGGATGACGGCCTCGAGCATCTCGTGGATGGAGACGAGGTCGTCGACGATGAGGACGGAAGGCATGAAGCGAGGGCGGCGACGTTCCGGGGGACGTCCCCGGTTGTCAATCGGCGCGTGGGCGCGACCTCAAAGGCCGCCCGCCACCGCACCCAGCTGGAAGATCGGCAGGAACATCGCCATGACGATGCCGCCGACGACCACGCCCAGGAAAACGATGAGCATCGGCTCGATCAGCGAGGTGAGCGCGGCGACGGTCGCCTCGCACTCCACGTCGTAGAAATCGGCCACCTTGTTCATCATGCCGTCGACGTTGCCGGTGGATTCACCGGCCTTCACCATGTGCTTCATCATCGGCGGGAAGAAGAGGTTGGCCGCCAGCACCTCGGAGACCTGGCCGCCCTGGCTCACGTGCTTGGCGATCTCCTCGCAGGCGTCCTCGATCTGCACCTTGTTCGACGCGGCGGACACAATCTCCAGCGTGCGGAGGATCGGCACGCCCGACCGGATCAGGGTGGCGTAGGTGCGGCAGAAACGGGAGAGCGCGATCTTGTGGATCAGATTGCCGAAGATCGGGGCGCGCACGAGGAACTGGTCCTTCACGCGGCGGCCGTTGGGGGTGGCGGTAAACTTGCCGACGCCCCACCAGGTGCCGTAGGCGCCGAGACCGATCGCCCACCACCACGCCTTCATGAAATTGGACAGGTCGATCAGGAACTGCGTCGGCGCGGGCAGCTTGGCGCCAAAGTCCGCGAACATCGCCGCGAACACCGGGATCACGAAGATCAGCAGCACGTTGACCAGCGCCACGGCCAGGCCGATGACCGCGATCGGGTAGGTCATCGCGGATTTGACCTTCTTGGTCAGCTTGACCGTCGACTCGAAGTAGCCCGCGACCTTGAGAAGAATTTCCGCCAGGCCGCCGGACGCTTCGCCGGCCTCCACCATGGAAACGAACAGGGTGTTGAACGAGTTCGGAAACTTCCGCACCGCCGACGAGAAGGAATTGCCCTGGGAGATGTCGGCGCGCACATCGCGGATGACGATGCGGAAAACCGGATCCTCGGTCTGGTCCTGCAACGCCTCGAGACACTGCACGAGCGGCAGACCGGCCGTGAGCAGCGAGGCGATCTGCTGCGTGAACATCGCGAGCTCGCCGAGCGGCAACTTGTAAGTCTTCGCCTTTTTCTCGAGCGCCTTCTGCTTGGCGAGGGCTTGGGCGGCGGCGATACCACCCTTTTTCGGTGCAGCTCCGCGGGAAGATTGGGCCTGACTGGGGGCCGCCGAAGAAAGCAGTGCCATGGGCGGAGAAAAAAGAAGCCACCCGACACCCGCAACCCCGTTTTGGGTGAGCAACCGGTAAATCCCGGGCAGAAAACGCTTAGTCCGCCCCGCCCGGACCTACGCACCGCCCCGGCGCCGTGGCTCGCGCCTCCCGCTTGCGCTGGAACCCCGCCGAACGCCCGGGGCGAGTTCGCCCCCTGCATGCCTCGCCGAAACAAACACTTCCATCGATCCGACGCCTTGGCCGCCCCCGCGGCGACGAAAGGCGCGGATCTGAGAAACCCGGCATTCCGGCGCCGTCCCGCGCTCCTTCCGCCGCTGTCGACCGGCCGGCCCCGCCTCGCCCGCCGGTTCCCGCGGGCCGAGCGGGGGGCCTCCGACCGTGTCGGTGCCGGAATGAAGATGGTGCTTTCCCTTCGCCCGTGTGATACGTCCGCCCGACGCTAACGCGGCCCCGCCGTTCTTTCGGACCCACCCCGCGTTCGCCGGGCCGTCCGCCGCCACGGCGGCGCCGAAGTCCGGTCCCGCTCTCCCCCTCCGCCCCCACGCTCCTGCCCCGTCTCGCCCTCGCCGGTCTCCTCGTCGGCTCCGCGTTGCTCGCCCCGAACGTCGCCCGCGCCGCCTCCGCCCGCCCGCCCAACGTCGTCGTGATTCTCAGCGACGATCAGGGCTACGCCGATATCGGGATCAATCCGCACCATCCGCCGGAAGTGAGCACCCCGCACCTCGACGCGCTCGCCCGTGCCGGCGTCCGCTTCAGCCAAGCCTACATCACCGGCAACGTCTGCTCGCCGACCCGCGCCGGCCTGCTGACCGGCCGCTACCAGCAGCGCGCCGGCGTCTACACCGCGGGCGAAGGCGGCAGCGGCATGGCGCAATCGGAAAAGATCTTTCCGCGTTTTCTCCGGCCCGCCGGCTACATCACCGGCGCCTTCGGGAAATGGCATCTCGGCCTCACCCTCGAGCAGAGCCCGGTCGGCCGCGGCTACGACCGCTGGTATGGCTTCCTCGGCCGCGGCGCCCACGACTACTTCGACCTCGCGCAAAAGGAGCCGGAGACCGGCCCGATCTATCGCGACGGAAAAATCATCCGGGACACCGGCTATCTCACGACCCGACTGACCGACGAGGCGGTCGCGTTCATCGCCGCCCACAAGGCGCAACCCTTCCACCTCTACCTCGCCTACAACGCCGTGCACGCCCCGGCCCAGGCTCCCGCCGACGACATCGCGCGGATCAAAAAACAGTATCCCGCCCTCCCCGAGGCTCGCGCCGTCCTGATGGCGATGCTGCACCACCTCGACCTCGGCGTCGGCCGCGTCGTCGACACGTTGAAACGCGAGGGCGTCTGGGAAAACACGCTGCTCTTCTTTCTCACCGACAACGGCGGCTCCAAGGCCATGAGCGCCGTCAACACCCCCCTGCGCGGCGCCAAACAGCAGAACTACGAGGGCGGCATCCGCACGCCGTTCCTCGTGTCGTGGCCCGCGGCCTTCCCCGGCGGGCGCTCGATCGACACGCCCGTCACCTCCCTCGACATCTTGCCCACCGCCCTCGAAGCCGCCGGCCTCCCGTTGCCGACCGACCGGCCGCTCGACGGGCGCAGCCTGCTGCCGCTCCTGACCGGCAAGACCACCCGGCACCTCGACACCTTCTACTGGAGCGAGGGCGGCGAGGCCGGCGGCTTCGCCGTCCGTTCCGGCGACTGGAAACTCGTCCAGCAACGCGCCCAGCCGAAGGTCGAACTCTTCGACCTCGCCCAAGATCCCGCCGAAACGACCGACCTCGCGGCGAAGAATCCCGCCAAGGTCGGCGAACTCACCCGCCTCTACGACACGTGGCTCGACGGCATGGCCGCCCCGCTGGGCGGCGCGCCGAAACGCCCCGGCGCCACCTCCGCCGTCGGCGCGAAAAAATCGAAAGCGGAAAAAAAGAAAGCCCGCGACGAGGGCCGCCCCAAAAAGAAAACCGAAAACTGATCCCGCCGCCCCGTATGCCGCTTCGTCCCGCCTCCTTTCTCGTCGCTTTCGGCGTCGCGCTCCTTTTCGCCGCCGGGTGCGCCGGCCCGGCGCGCCGGGCCGTGGACCGCTCGACGCTGACCGGCAAAGTCATGTGCGGCTATCAGGGCTGGTTCAACGCCGAGGGCGACGGCGCCGGCCGCGGCTACACCCACTGGTCGCGCGGCGGCGTCCGGCCGGGACCGCAGTCGGTGCGCGTCGACCTCTGGCCCGACGTCGGCGAACTCGGGCCCGACGAGCGCTTTCCCACCGATCTGTTCCATGCCGACGGCACGCGCGCCGAGGTGTTCAGTTCGTTCCGCCGCGCCACCGTGGTCCGGCATTTCCGCTGGATGGAGGAGCACGGCATCGACGGCGTCTTCGTGCAGCGCTTCGTCTCGTCGCTGGGCCGCGCCGGCGCCCTCGCGCACAACAACACCGTGCTCGACCATTGTCGCGCCGGAGCCCGGCAGCACGGCCGCGCCTACGCGCTCATGTATGATCTCAGCGGCCTGCCCGCCGGGAGCGCGGACCGCCTGATCGCGGACTGGCGGACCTTGCTGCGCGACACCCGCCTCACCGCCGACCCCGCCTACCTGAAGCACCGCGGCAAGCCGCTGCTCGCGCTCTGGGGCTGCGGCTTCGGCGACGACAAGGCGCGCCCGTCGCTCGCGGATTGGCGCCGGATCCTCGACTTCCTCAAAAACGATCCCGCCGCCGGCGGTGTCGCCGTCATGCTCGGCGTGCCGAGCTTTTGGCGCGAGCAGCGCCGCGACGCCGTGGCCGACCCGCAGCTCCACGAAATCCTGCAGCTGGCCGATGTGCTCTCGCCGTGGACACCCGGCCGCTACCGCTCGCCCGCGGAGGCCGCCCGCCACGCCGCCGAAGTCTGGACGCCGGACATCGCCTGGTGCCGCGCCCGCGGCATCGACTACCTGCCGGTCGCGTTTCCCGGTTTCAGCTGGCACAACATGAATCCGACCGCCCCGCTCGACGCCATCCCCCGCCGCGGCGGCCGTTTCTTCTGGTCGCAGGTCACCGCCGCCACGCGCGCCGGCGCCGACATGCTCCACGTCGCCATGTTCGACGAGGCCGACGAAGGCACCGCGATCTTCAAGGCCACCAACGCCCCGCCCGTCGGCCCCGGCGGCGCCGCTCGGTTCATCACCTACGAGGGCCTGCCGGCCGACCACTACCTCCGCCTCACCGGCCGGGCGGGCAAACTCTTCCGCGGCGAGATTCCCCTCGCCGACGAACTCCCCGGCCTGCTCCCGCCCCCGTCCCCATGATCACCCGGCTTCGCCTCCCGCTGCTGCTCCTGCTGCTCGGCGTGACCGGCGCGCGTGCTCTCGCCGCCCTCCCCGCCCCGCCGCCCAACTTCGTGTTCATCCTCGTCGACGACATGCCGTGGTTCGGCACGCCCGTGCGCATGAGCGCGGACCTGCCCGAATCCGCCGCGGCCTTCCGCCGCATGCCCCACGTCGAGCGCCTCGCCGCCCAAGGCATGACCTTCCGCAACGCCTATGCCGCCGCCGGCATGTGCGGCCCGGCCCGCTGCTCGATCCAGACCGGCCAGATGACCGCCCGCCATCTCTACAGCGGCAACGGCGGCTTCGGGGACAAGACCGACGGCACCGTCCGCTACCTCAGCCGCGGCCAGGACGCGACTCGCCCGCTGCTCCAGCCCGAGCCGCAGGGCAACCTGCGCTTCCCGTCGATCGGCGACGTGCTGAAAGCCGCCGGCTACGCCACCGCCCATTTCGGCAAATGGCACCTCTACGGCGGCGGCCCCGCGAAGCACGGCTACGACGAGAGCGACGGCGACACCGACAACAAGACCTGCCAGCCCGTCGACGCCGCCACCGGCCTGCGCTCCGACACCTCCGACGACCCGAAGCTGATGTTCGGCATCACGCGGCGCAGCGTCGATTTCATCGCGCGCCAGGCCCGGGCCGGTCGCCCGTTTTTCGTCCAGCTCTCGCACTACGCCACCCACGCCCGCTACCAGGCCCGGAAAGAGACCCTGGCCGCCTACGAGAAGCATCCGGCCTTCGCCGCGATCACGAACCCCCGCGAGCGCCAGCACGCCCAGCTCGGCGCCGCCATGGTCGAGGACCTCGACACCGCGATCGGTCAGGTGCTCGCCCAGCTCGACGCCCTCGGCCTCGCCGCCAACACCTACGTCGTCTTCACCGCCGACAACGGCTACCGCATCTGGAACGAGGCGCACGATCCGCTGCGCGGCGGGAAATGGTGGCTCTGGGAAAACGGCATCCGCGTCCCGCTGATCGTGCGCGGTCCCTCCGTGCCCGCCGGCTCGCGCAGCGTGGTCAACGTCATCGGCTACGACTTCCTCCCCACCTTTGCCGATCTGGCCGGCGCCACCCGCCACCTCGGCGGGCCGCTCGACGGCACGAGTTTCAAACGCGCGCTGTTCGGCGCCGCACCCACGGAAGCGGAGCTCCTCCGCCCGCTTTATTTCCACTACCCGCATTACCGCGTCTCGCCGCCCGCCTCCGCGCTCATCGTCGGCGACACCAAACTCATGCACTGGTATGAGCGCCCCGCCGAACGCTTCGTCTACGACCTCCGCCGCGATCTCGGCGAAAAACACAACGTCGCCGCCGCCGATCCGGCCCGCACCGCCAACCTGCAGCGGCAGCTGATGGACGGCCTGACGTCCGCCGGCGCCTATTTCCCGAAGCCCAATCCCGCGGCCGACCCGCAGGCGAAGCGTTACGACCCCGCCAACCTCGCCGACCGCGGCGACGGCATCGACCCGGAGGATCCCGACTCCGCCGCGCCGCCTGCCGGCGTGAAAAAGAACGGCAAGGCGAAGAAAAAGAAATAGGCCCGCGCCGCACGTCTCCCGCCCGGACCTGCGCTCGCCGCCCGCTGCCTCGAACGGCTCTTGGAAATCAAGGTGCACGCCCCCGCCCTCGGTGCCCCGTCGGCGCTGTCACCCGACCTGACCCTCAGCGCCCAAGTGCGCGTGCGGCTGGTGTCGCTGCCGGCCGGCACGGAGCTCTACCGCCGCGAAACGAGCTACTTCAGCGCCCGCCGCCCCTATCCCGAAGGGGCGCGCGACGGCGGAGCGCTCGTGCACGAAGAGATCCTGCGCTGCGTGGAGGAATCCGTGCGCCACGGCACGTCGGGGTTCGGCCCCGCGCGGCCCGGGCCGTCGGACCGTTTGGCCCGCGTTTCCCAACCGTGAATTCTTTCAACCTTAAGCTGACACGGAGCCGTCCACCGCCACCGGGCGCCACGCTCCGGCCAATCGCGCTCCGTCCGCGTGTCGTGATCAGGCAAACCTCCGAGGTGAGTGGGCGACCGTGCGTCGGCGCCGGAGTCCGGCGATCTCGTCCCGTCATCCGGGCGGCCGGTTCAGGCTGGTGCGGGCGGACGGAATCGAACCGACGAGACCTGCTTGGAAGGCAGGAGTTTTACCACTAAACTACGCCCGCGAGGCGCAGGCCGGGGAGCTTCGCCACCCGCCTGCGCTGGTCAAGCCCGCAGGCGGCGACGCCGCCCGCGCGCACGATTCGCTCACTTGATCTTCGAGAAATCGACCGGCTTCAGGTAAACCGACTCCACTTTCGCGGTCAGCTTGCCGTTCTTTTCGGACTCCGTCCGCGCCTTGGTCCAGGCGGCGTCCTCGCGGAAGCCCTTCCACGCCGCCGCCGCCGCCTCGCGATTCGGGTAGGCGAGGAAGTAGAGCAGCGTGGTGCCACCGCCCTTGGCCGCGTCCGTCGGATGGAAATAGCCGAGATTGGTCATGCCATGCTTGCCAAAGAGCGCGATCGTGTGGTCGCGGAAACGCGCGTCGAGCGAGGCGAGTTTGCCCTCGGCCGCCGTGTAGGTCCGCAGCTCGAACACCCGCTCTCCGCCCTTGCCGTTGCCCGCGTCCATCGCCTTGGAAAAATCCGTCGCGGCCAGATACACCGATTCGACCTTGGCGACGATCTTGCCGTCGGCCTCGCTCTTCGCCGCCACCGCTTTCCACTCCGCGTCGGCGATGAAGGCCTTCCACGACGCGGCCGCCGCCTCGCGCGACTTGTGCGCGAGCAGGTAGATCAGCTTGTCGCTCGCGCCGTCCTTGGCGTCGGCCGGCGCCCAATACCCGACATTCACCATGCCGTGCTTCTCGAACAGCTTGGTCGTGTGGTCGCGGAACCGCGCCATCAGCGCCGGCATCCGGCCCGGCAGGGTCGTGTAGGTGCGCAGTTCGTAGACCGGCGACGCCGTGTCCGCGGCGCGGACGGAGGTCGCCAGGACGGCGAGACCGAGGAGGGAGAAAAACAGACGGACGGATTTCATGGGGTGAAAGGAAGGAGCGCCACGCTTCGCGCCGTCGCCCCGCGAGTCAACGCCGCGTCCCGCCCGCCGTCCCGGCGTTCGCCGCTTCCCGCGCCGCCCGGAGTTCCGGCACCGTCACGACCAGCCACTCCGCGTTGGCCTTCACCTCGGGCGTCGCGCGCGCCGAATCGCGGATCGCATCCACGATGTGCAGCGCCGTCGCGATATCCCCGGCGCGCACGCGGATCATCGCCAGCGCCAGCAACACGCGGTGCGGCCGCGCCAGACCGGCCGACGCCTGCTGCAGGTGGTTGATGATCGCCGGGCGCATCTCCGGCGCCCGCAGCTCGGCCAGCGCGAGCAACTCGAGGAGCTCCTCCGAGCGCGGATCCCGCGTCACCAGCCGGTCGAGCCGGGCCCGCACCGCGGCCGTCTCCGCGGCATCCAGCCGCACGTCGACCGCGGCCGTCAGGCCCGCGTCGCGCAGGGCTTGTTTCACGGCCTGCAGGTGCACGAAATCGTTGTCCGACTTCCGCTCCGCCGCCATCGTCCAGCGTTCGGCCGCGCGCTCCCGGTCGCCCGCCTGCGCCGCCATCGCCGCCAGCAGTTCCTGCGGCCGCGGCGCCTCGGGCTCCCGCTCCGCCAATTGCAGCGCCGCGAGCATCGCGTCGCCCGGCTGGTGCACGCGCCAGCGCAGGTTCAGCAGCGCGAGGTCGCGCTCGCCGTCGGTCGCCGGCCGGAAAACCAGCCGGCCGCGCAGGTCGCCGAGCGGCAGCGGCACCCGGCGCTGGTAATACTGGCCGCCCCCGAGGTAGGCGCGCAGCGCCTGCTCCATCGCGCGGTAGTCCGTCCCGAAGATCTGCGCATATGCCGTCGTGCCGTCCGCCGTGCCGCTCGCGACCAGGTTCACCAGTTGCTGCAGTTTCTCCGCGTTGCGGCGGTCCGTCCCGCACACGAGGTAGTGCGCGAGCGCCCACGCTTGCGCATAGAACATCCCCGCCCGGTGCTCCTCGTTGTAATCGCGCGACCCCGGATGCACCGCCAGCAGCCGCGGCAACGGCATCAGCGACGACTGCGCGAGGACGTCCACGTAGAGCTCCTTCGGCCGGCCGTAGACCGCCGCGTCGCCCTCCACCCGAAACGTCGAGAACAGCTCCGCCAACCCCTCGTTCAGCCAGGTCGGCAGCCACAGCCCCCGCGAGTGGAAGAGCTGGTGCACGTATTCGTGGAAGATCGTCTCCGCCGGATCCGCCTCCTCGTCGCCGCCGCCGTCCAGCGACAGCGCGATCACCACCTCGTCCTCCGCCGGCACAAACACCCCGAGCACTTCTTTCGGCCGCCCCTGGTAGAACGGCTTGTAGGGCGTGAAGGCCTCGTCCGACTTGAACACCATCACCGTGGTCCGCGGCTCGCGGCCCTGCCGCAGCCCGAAGTAGCCGAGCACGCTGGCCCGAAACTGCTCCAGCTCCGCCAGCAGCTCCTTCGAGCGCCGCTCCGACGCCGAACTGAACATCTCGAAGTTTTCCGTCCGCGCCCGGATCCAGGTATCCTTGGCCGACGCGGCCGCGCCCCCGCCCGCCAGGAGCACCAGCCCCAGCGCCACCGCCCGCCACCGTCGGCCCGCACCCTTTTGCATCCCGCCAACGCAACCCGCCGTGCGGCTCCCGGCAATCGGCAAACCGCCGGGGCCGCCGGCGGCGACCGCCGTCAGGTCTTCGGCCGCACCACGTTCATCGCCGCGATCAGTTCGGGCATGGCCGTGCGCAGCGGCGAACCCGCCAAGAACTCCTCCGCCAGATCCTTCCGCCCCCGCGCCCGCAGCCCGGCGTAGACGTGCAACTCGAACTGCAGGCGCAGCGTGGCCTGCGCCTCGGCCAAGCCCATCGCCTCCAGCACAAACAGCAGCGCCTCCGCCGTCGAATACCGCGCCCCGTCCTGCTGCGCCCGCAGCCAGTAGCGGCTCTCGCCCGTCATCGGCAGACACACGCGCCGACCCCAGCCGGCGATGCGCAACGCGATTTTCGACGCCTCGCTCCACGCCCCGTCGAGCAGCACCAGCTGCACGTTCTCCGGCCGCGCCTCCGCCGGCATCGTCTCGCCGCTCGGATGCAGAATCCACAGCTCGCGCCCGTCGCGCCGCACCGCCTCCCGCGCGACCGCCGCGTCGTCGCGCCACACGTGCGAGCGCGCCCCCGGGCACACCCGCGCGATCAGCGCCCCGGTGCTGCTCGGCCGGAAATTCTCCCGCACGTGCGTGATGACGTCGATGGCCAGCGGCGTCGTCACCGCGCGCTCGCCCGCGCACACGCACCAGCGCGGTGTCAGCCGGCAGCGGGGACACCGCTGCGTGGTGCCGAGTAGGATCTTCCGCACCGCGCCTCCGGCCTCACGGATACTTCTGCCGCACGAAATCCACCTCGAAGGTCTGCTGCATCTGCGGCTGCGTGTAGTTGCCGCTCAGGCGGTCCGCCTTCGGGTCGTAGTTCAGCACATACATCGCTCCGGGATAGCCCACGTCGTTGAGCTCGATCGCCACCTGCAGGCCGTCGCCGCCCCGCATCCAGATCGCACGGGAAACGTTGATCGACTTCGGGTTGAAATACGCCGCGCGCACCGTGCCGCCCGCCTCCGCGCCGCGCAGCTCGAGCACGTAGGTGCCGTCCGAGCGCAGCCACTTGCCGAGCATCTTGCGCACCTCCGCGGGCGCTTCCGCCGCCGGAGCCGGGGCGGCGGGGGCTGCGGCCTGAGCCGCGGGCGTCCC
>JACCEC010194489.1_pt1 | contig 16262 bp, 12 predicted proteins | sample 7450121 | NCBI WGS metagenome assembly JACCEC01 (sample SAMN15323455, study PRJNA562643) | freshwater metagenome | isolation source: river surface water | place: USA:Blue River Watershed | collected 2017-08-18 | reverse complement strand
TATTCATTGCGCGAAGAAATAATAATGGCGAATGGGTGAGATTAACCTATGCTGATACTTTCAAAAAAGTAGAGCGAATCGCACAATATTTGTTGAATCTGGGTCTTTCGGAACAAAAAACGTTGGTTATTTTATCCGAAAACAGTCTTGAACACGCCCTTTTGTCCTTAGCAGCTGTGCACGTAGGAATTCCATATTCACCGATTTCTCCTCCTTATTCGTTGTTGTCGGATGATTTTGGAAAACTCCGTCATACGCTCCAATTGATGACCCCAGGCCTGATTTTTGCTCAAAATGGATGTGTGTATGCCAGGGCAATAGCGTTGGCCGAAACGCTTTTTCCTGAAGCAACTTTTGTGACAGTTGATGGGAGCAAAGGAGTTGATTTTGCACAGATACTGGCTGTTGAACCCACCCCACAAGTGCAAGCAGCTTTTGAAGCTGTCAATGCCGATACCATTGCTAAAGTTCTTTTTACATCAGGTTCAACAGGCTTACCAAAAGGGGTGATTAACACGCAGCGTATGTGGTGTGCCAACTTGCAGCAGATAACGCAAGTGTTTCCTTTTATGAAAACCGAGCCACCCGTCTTTATTGATTGGTTGCCTTGGAATCATACCTTTGGCGGAAATCATAATTTTGGCTTAACTCTCTACAATGGAGGGACACTATATATCGACGAGGGAAAACCTACACCTAAAGGCATTGGAACGACGGTTCAGAACCTCCGTGAGATTTCTCCGACGGCCTATTTCAACGTACCCAAGGGGTTTGAAATGCTGATTCCTTATTTCGAGCGTGAACCACAGCTTCGAGAAACTTTTTTTAAGAAGTTACAAATTTTGTTTTATGCGGGTGCTTCTTTGGCGCAGCCCGTTTGGAACCGTTGGGAGGAACTAGCAGCCGAAACTACGGGCGAAAAAGTACCCATCATCACGGGTTTAGGCTGTACCGAATCAGGCCCTTCGGCAATGTTTGCCAGCTGGGGAGGGAGCTTTTCGGGCTTGCTGGGCGTGCCTGTGGCGGGAATGAAAGTGAAATTAGTACCCGACGGCGATAAACTAGAGGCTCGCTACAAAGCCCCCAACGTGACACCGGGGTATTGGCGAGAACCCGAAGTGACGGCCAAAGCATTTGACGAAGAAGGGTTTTATAAAACGGGCGATGCCGTCAAATTTGTGGATGAACATGACCCAGACAAAGGACTCGTATTTGACGGGCGTATTGCGGAAGATTTTAAACTTTCGACAGGGACGTGGGTCAATGTGGGCGTTTTAAAAGCAAAAGTGTTGACGGCAGGCTCACCCATTGTTCAGGATGTAGTATTGACTGGTTTGGACAAAGAATACGTGGGGGCAATTTTATTCTTAAACGTCGAAGCCTGCCGAGTTCATGCAGGTTTAGAATCAGAAACGAGTCACGAAGAGGTATTTACGCATCCAAAAGTAACCAATTATTTGGATGAAATGTTGGTACGGCTTGAAAACCAAGCGACTGGTAGTGCTAGTCGAGTAGTAAAATACATCGTAGCGCTAGAACCGCCTTCTATTGATTTGGGAGAAATTACGGACAAAGGTTCGCTGAATCAGCGTGCAGTTTTGAAATATAGAGCTAACTTGGTGGAAAAATTGTATGGTCTCCCAGCCCCCAATGGGGAAACTATAAATTCCCTCATTGGGGGCTAGGGGGCTTTTAACTATAAATTCCCCCATTGGGGGGCAGCGGGCTATGAACATACAACAAAAAACTTTTCTCGTAACAGGAGGTGCTTCGGGGCTTGGACTGGCAACGGCCAAAATGATTGTCGAAAATGGTGGAAATGCGATTTTGCTCGACGTCAACGAAGAAGCAGGGCAAAATGCAGAAGCACAACTAGGCGCCAGTGCTCGCTTTGTGAAAACGGATGTGAGTCGCGAAGAACAAGTGCAAGTTGCTATTGAATTGGCTATCACGACTTTCGGAACTATTAATGGAGTAGCAAATTGCGCGGGGATTGGTCCAGCACAGCGAGTCGTAGGAAAAAACGGACCACATACACTTGATTTATTTTCAAAAGTTATTCAAATCAACCTAATCGGGACATTCAATGTCATTCGATTAGCGGCGGCAGCAATGCAGCAAAACGAGCTAGGAGAAAGCGGCGAACGTGGAGTGATCATTAATACGGCTTCTGTCGCTGCTTTCGACGGACAAATCGGGCAAGCAGCGTATTCGGCGTCCAAGGGTGGTATTGTTGGGATGACCTTACCCATTGCAAGAGAATTTGCCAAAATGGGTATTCGCGTGATGACAATCGCGCCAGGAATTTTTGAAACACCACTATTGATGGGAATGCCCGATGATGTGAAAGCCTCTCTGGGGCAACAAGTGCCGTTCCCGTCGCGGTTAGGTCAGCCGCGCGAGTATGCCGCTTTGGTAAAGCACATTATTGAAAATCAAATGCTTAACGGAGAAGTCATCCGTTTGGATGGTGCCATCCGCATGGCAGCGAAATAACAAGCCCCCCTCCCCCCAATGGAGGCTATTTTTAACAAAAAACTCCCCCATTGGGGGTGGGGGGCTTTACAACTATGAATCCTCCTTTTAGAGCCGACCACGTCGGTAGTTTGTTGCGTACACCCGCGGTGAAAGAAAACCGTTTGAAGTGGAAAAAAGGCGAAATTTCGGCCGAAGAACTTCGGGTAATTGAAGATGCAGGAATTGCAGAAACCGTAAAAAAATTGGAAGCTACGGGGATGAAAGCCATTACTGACGGCGAGTTTCGTCGGGACTATTTTCACCTCGATTTTTTGAAAGAACTGGACGGTGTTACCGTAGCGGGTGGTATTGAGGCTAACCCAAACGCCAAAGCAGCCGAAGATGGTTTTACGCCCCCAAAATTGAGTGTAACGGGCAAGTTGAAGCACGTCAAGGATATTCAGGTAGCGGATTTTAATTACCTCAAATCGGTGGTCAGTCAGACACCCAAAGTGTCAATTCCTTCGCCTACAATGGTACATTTTCGTGGTGGACGCAAGTCCATCGACATTAATTCGTACCCTGATATGGACGAGTTTTTCCATGATTTATCGGCGGCCTATCGCCAAGAAATTGACCATTTGTACCAGGCAGGGCTTCGTTATTTGCAATTAGATGATACTAATTTGGCTTACCTCTGCGATCCCAAAATGCGAGCAGCGGCCGTTGAGCGTGGTGAAGACCCGAACGAACTACCGCGAACCTATGCCGCTTTGATTAATTCGGTGATTGATGGTCGTCCCAAAGACCTAACGGTGGGTATTCACCTTTGCCGTGGAAATTATCGCAGTACGTGGTTTGCCGAAGGAGGCTATGAGCCTGTGGCTGATATTTTATTCAATAGTATCAATGTGGACGCTTATTTCTTGGAGTACGACGACGAACGTTCGGGCGATTTTGCCCCTTTGCGATTTGTCCCAAAAGACAAAATGGTGGTGCTCGGCATCATTTCTTCTAAAGTAAAAGCCTTGGAAAGCATTGATGACCTTGCCAAACGCATCGACGAAGCAGCGCAATACATGCCCCTTGAACAAATGTGCGTGAGCCCGCAGTGTGGTTTTTCATCGACCCACCACGGCAACGACATGACGCACGACGACCAATGGCGTAAAATGGAACTGGTCGTAAATACGGCGATTAAAGTTTGGGGGACGGCGTAGAAAGTGTAATATTTAGTGATTTGATTCACTAAATATTATGAAAAGAAAGCATATTAGGTAAAGCATCACAATGATAGACATCGAAAAAGTAATAGCCATCGACGTACATACACACGCTGAGGTATCGTGTTGTCAGCCGCACGACGATTATCGACCAGAGTTGGATGAGGCGTTTGCCAAGTATTTTAAGTCGGATAAACGTCCAACCATTCAGGAAACGGCTGATTTTTATCGGGATAATAATCTGGCGTTTGTGATGTTTACGGTTGATTCCGAGCATAATGTAGGAAAACGTCGGATTCCCAATATTGAGGTAGCAGAAGCGGCGCTCAAGAACGATGACGTGATGATTGCTTTTGCGAGTATAGACCCGCACAAAGGCCGCATGGGCGCCCGCGAAGCCCGCGATTTGATTGAAAATTACGGGGTCAAAGGCTTCAAATTTCACCCAACGGTTCAGGGCTTTTATCCGCAAGACAAAATGGCGTACCATTTGTACGAAGTGATTGCCGAGTACAAACTTCCCATGCTTTTTCACAGCGGTCATTCGGGGTTTGGAAGTGGCGTACGTGGAGGCGGAGGACTTCGGCTCGAATATTCAAACCCTATGCACCTCGACGACGTGGCCATTGACTTTCCCGATTGTCCCATTATCATTGCCCACCCAAGTTGGCCTTGGCAAGACGAGGCGTTGTCAGTCGCTATGCACAAGCCCAATGTCTATATTGATTTAAGCGGTTGGTCGCCCAAATATTTCCCCAAACAACTCATTCAATACGCCAATACGTTGTTGAAAGATAGAATGTTATTCGGAACAGATTTTCCGTTGATTACGCCCGAGAGATGGATGAAAGACTTTGCAGAAGCAGGTTTTAGAGAAGAAGTAAAGCCATTGATTCTCAAGCAGAATGCAATAAAAATGCTGGGATTGTAAGCCTGGAAACAGTGAAACTACTTACCAAATGAAAAATTTACTACTTGCCATTGCGCTTATTTTATTAAAAGCCCTCATTGGAGTCGAACCCTCGCAGAGTTTGGGGGCACAAAATATCTCCAAAATCGACTCAGGCGCCATCAACGGTACGCGTTACCGTATTCTTTTCCCCGAAAATTGGAAAGGAAAACTTGTGATGTACGCCCACGGCTACGAATTTGTGGGTTCAAAGCCGCGCCAAAGTCAAGACCCTGCTTGGCTTAAGCGAATGACTCCTTTTTTTGAACGTGGCTATGCCGTAGCGGCTTCTGATTATAAAATTCAGGGGTTGGCCTTGGTGCAAGGGGTGGACGATACGGAGGCTCTGCGTCAATATTTTGTCAAAAACTACGGTCAACCAGATTCTACCTTTATAGCGGGGCATTCGATGGGAGGGGGAATTACGTTAGCAACCCTCGAAAATTTTGGTCAAAACTACCAAGGTGGGCTTCCGATGTGCCCGTTGGCGGGAAGAATTTACCTCCAAACCCGCAAAGAATTTGACATGTTTGCTACTTTCAATGGAATTTTTCCGGGTATTGCAACCTCTTTGCACGAGATTTTTGACGTGTCTAAACCGAAAGAACCCATGCCCATGTTGGCAGCATTTCGGAATGCAGCTACCATGAAAAAAGCCATTTTCGCCAAGGATTCAGTACTTGCTGTGGAGTTTGCCAAGCACTTTGACATGAAGCCCGACGACCTTGCCTTTGCCTTGGCGTTTGGTGAGGGGGTTCTGCGAGACGTTGCCCAAAAAGCGGGAGGAAACCCTTACGACAATACCAATACCGTCTATGGCCGTTTTCCTAATGTACTAGAAATCAACCAAAAAGCCGAACGATTAGCGGCTACGGTTAGTCAAAATACGTTATTTGATAAATATGACCGCACAGGTAACATTAACAAACCTGCTTTGGCCTTGCATACCATGTACGACCAGTTGATTCCTGCCGATTTGGCCATTGTGAGTTACGAAAATATGCTTCAAAAGCAGGGGAAACAGGCTTATTTTACCGTAAAATATACCAATGGACAAGGGCACTGCAATTTTACCGACAAGCAAACGAGCCAAGCATTTGATGAGTTAAGAGCTTGGGTAAAATCGGGTCAAAAAGCGAAAGCTGGCTTTATAGAGTAATGGTGTTTGGTATTATAGCAGTCGCTGGCCTCATTAAAAGATGGCATTAGAAGTAAGCCGAAGATCTACCCTACGATTTGACTTGTCATAAAGATACGGCTGGAAAGAGGTGATTAAAGACGCACGCGTAACGAAGTTTAGAAAATAGCCCTTCGTACACCTTCGTGTAAAGGAGTGCTCACAACAGCCCGATACCAAAAAGTAAAAGCAAGAGGAAGCGTTACTTTTGAGTTATAGTAAAACCAAGTAAATGACGAAAAAAAAATTTGTTTGGGGCATCGCCTTCTTTGTGGCGTCGTTTGTCAACTTTCCCATTGTTTTTATTAACCTTTCTCGATTGGGGCGTAATCGTCCAATTAGATATTTTTTTGCAAATAGTGTTCAGTGTTGCCTTTGCGCTGGCCTTTATTCATTGGATTTATAAAACCGCCAAACGAAACGAGAATTTACTAACACAATGGACGGGCGCTGCCCCAACCTCGTCACTGAGTGGGTGGCTTATTAATAGAGTTGAGCAACATCACTATCTTTGATTTTAGAAAATATTTTCTAAAATCAAAGATAGTGATGTAAAGTATTCTCTGTGTTTACTAACTTTACCGAAATCATTTACAAACATATATTTTGGATACATGAAAAAAGCCATTTTTACACTACTCGTTCTTCATTTAGGTAGTTATGTTGCTTTGGCTCACCTTGGCAGCGTCGTCGGGAGGGTGCTAGACAAATCGACCAAACAGCCTATTGTGGGAGCTACGGTTGTGGTAGCGGATTCTAAAAAAGGAGCTACGACGGATGCCACGGGTTTTTTTCAAATCAACAATTTGGAACCCAATACGTACCGAATTGAAGTGTCGTTTGTGGGTTATTTAGCTCAAAATCAGCTAATAATAGTTAAAGAAGATGAAACCTCAAATGTCGAGTTTGGCTTGGCCGAATCGCAAGTTCAATTGAGTGAGGTGAAAGTATCGGCTTCTAATCCACAGCACCAGCAAGTGATTTCGAGCCTTGACATTAAAACCCGTCCTATCAACAATTCACAAGAAGTACTTCGGATTGTGCCTGGATTGGTCATTGGCCAACACGCGGGTGGAGGAAAAGCCGAACAAATTTTCTTGCGAGGCTTTGACATTGACCACGGAACTGATATTCGTTTGACTGTTGACGGCGTACCCATCAACATGGTTTCGCACGCCCACGGACAAGGGTATGCCGATGCGCATTTTATCATTCCAGAATTGGTAGAGGGCGTGGATTTCAAAAAAGGGTTGTACGATACTGACAAAGGAAATTTTGCTACGGCGGGTTGGGCCAATTTCCGTACCAAAACAACCTTAGAACACAGCTTTGCTAAAGCCGAAGTAGGTCAGTTTAATACGTATCGGTTGGTGTCGGGGGTAAATGTACTGAAAACCAACCAACACAATGCTTACCTATCAGGTGAATACAACTACTCGGATGCGTATTTTGAGGCTCCTCAAAATTTTAATCGTGTCAATTTATTAGGAAAATACCACGGGCACTTGGCCAAAAATACGAACCTTACGCTGACAGCTTCGACTTTCTGGAGTAAGTGGAATGCCTCGGGGCAAATTCCTGATCGTTCAGTGGCTGATGGCTCCATTGGCTTTTTTGGAGCAATTGACCCCAACGAAGGAGGAGAAACAAGGCGTACCAATTTCAACGCGGAATTGGTGACATTGACCAAGCGCAACCACATTTGGAAGAACCAGTTTTTTTACTCTAATTATAACTTTGAACTGTATTCCAACTTTACCTTTTTCCTGGTTGACCCCGTAAACGGAGACCAAATTCGCCAAAAAGAAGGTAGAAATTTGTGGGGGTATAATTCCAATTATTCAATAGGCCACGCCATTGGCGACAAACAAGCCACCATTAATGCGGGCCTCAACTACCGCCACGACCTAACCAATGACTCGGAATTGTCGCGGACTAAAGACCGCACCCAATTGTTAGAGGCTATCAAATTGGGCGATGTTAACGAAGCCAATGTGGGCGTTTATGTGGACGAAACCATTCAATTAAGCCCACGCCTGTCGGCGACGGCGGGGGTGCGTTTTGATTACTTTAACAATCAATACCTCGACAAACTTCAAAATAATACGAAATTTAAGGCCAACGCAGCCATCGTTTCGCCCAAATTGAACGTATATTATACCTACAACCCCAATGTGCAGTTGTACATCAACCTCGGTAAAGGTTTTCATTCCAACGACACCCGCGCCGTGGTAGCACAAAACGGCCTAGAAATTTTGCCAGCCGCTTATGGTTCTGACTTGGGGGCAATTTGGAAGCCGTTCCCTCGAATGCTCCTTAACGCCTCGTATTGGTATTTGTGGCTTAACCAAGAGTTTGTGTATGTGGGTGATGCGGGTATAGTGGAGCCTTCGGGCAAGTCGGTGCGCAAAGGCGTGGACCTGTCGATGCGCTATCAGTTAGCAAAAAAATTGTTCTTTGATTTGGATGCCAACTGGGCCAAGCCACGCGCCGTAGGTGAAGCCGAAGGGCGAAATTACCTGCCTTTAGCGGTCAATTTTACGAGCGTGGGTGGATTAACTTTAAAAACAGAACAAGGTTTTAGCGGCAGTTTGCGTTATCGTTATGTAAGCAACCGACCCGCAAATGAAGACAATAGCATCGTAGCTAAGGGCTATTTTTTGACAGATGCCTTAGTGAATTATACCAAAAATCGTTTTTCGGTAGGTTTATCGGTGCAAAATTTATTCAATACCCAATGGAAAGAAACTCAATTTGCGACTGAAAGCCGCCTTCAGAATGAAACGGAGCCTGTGGAAGAAATCCATTTTACCCCAGGGACTCCTTTCAATACCAAATTGAGCATTAGCTGGCAATTTTGAGTTTTAACTGCTACCTATGTCCGCGCGGTCACCCCAACAGTGCTGAATTATTTGCAGAGATTAGGCTAAAAAGGCTTATCCCGATAGTGGGCAAGGAAGGAAAACTAATGCTTTATTCGACAGTGACTTTGAGTTCAAGGCCGAGTTTTTGTCCCTCTTCTACCATCAACCCAAACGCTTGTTCGTACTGATTAGGAATGATACCATCAAGAATCGCTTCCCGAACGGCCGTTTTGATAATCCCTACTTCTGCCGAAGGTTTGAGAGCAAAAGCTTGCATAATGACCTCGCCCGTGATGACGGGTTGAAAATTACGAATCTTATCTCGTTCTTCGAGGTCGTAAAGTTTTTGTTCAACCTTGTCAAAATTCGCCAAATGCTTTCGAACTTTATCAGGATTTTTGGACGTAATATCCGCCCGACAAAGTGTCATTAATGCCTCCAAATCATCGCCTGCATCAAACAATAAACGACGCAGAGCAGAATCAGTAATTTCTTCTTTGGAAAGTGCAATAGGACGTAGGTGGAGGCGAACGAGTTTTTGCACAAATCGCATACTTTCATTCATCGGCAGTTTCATTTGGCGAAAAATGCGCGGCGTCATCCTTGCCCCCAATTCTTCGTGCCCGTGAAACGTCCAGCCTACTTTTTTGTCAAAACGCTTGGTAGCAGGTTTGGCAATATCGTGCATGATGGCGGCCCATCTTAGCCACAAGTCGTTGGTATGTTTTGAGATATTATCAAGTACTTGGAGCGTATGATAAAAATTATCTTTATGCCCCTTACCATCTTGGTATTCAGCGCCTTGTAGTTCTACAAACTCAGGAAAAATTAGCTTTAAAATACCCGCTTGATGCAGCAATTTAAAGCCATAAGAAGGAATTTTAGCTAAAATAATTTTATTAAGTTCGTCATTGATTCGTTCCTTCGAAATAATCGAGATACGCTCCGCCATCTGCACAAGTCCGTCAAATGTATCGGGTTCAATGTCAAAATTAAGCTGTGTTGCAAAACGCGCTGCCCGCATCATTCGGAGTGGGTCATCAGAGAAAGTAATGGCAGGCTCTAGGGGAGTACGAATGAGTTTTTTTCGCAGGTCACTCATTCCATTGAATGGATCGATGAGCTCCCCATAGTTCTTTACATTTAAGCTAATACCCATAGCATTGATGGTAAAGTCACGGCGATTTTGGTCGTCTTGCAAGGTCCCATCCTCCACAATCGGCTTCCGAGATTCACTACGGTAAGACTCGCGACGCGCACCCACAAACTCCACCTCAAGGTCGTCGGTTTTCAATTGGGCTGTACCAAAATTTCTAAATACAATTACCTGTACTCCGAGTCGCTCGGCTACTTTTTCGGCCAGCTCAACACCACTTCCAACGCTTACTATATCAATATCTTTAGAAGGACGGTTCAGGATTAAATCGCGCACATATCCCCCAATTACATACGCCTCAACACCCAATTCACGAGCGCTATCGGCAATGACTTGAAAGAGGGTATTAGAGGCTAAAACTTCACTAAAATTCATTCGGATTGCTTTTGCAAACTGCAAAGATACTATTTCTTTAAACTTTCGCCCGCGCGTTTGTGTTCATTCAAGAAGAAAAAAAGCATCAATGGAAGAAATAATTAATAAAGTAGCTAATAGTGGGCTCGTTACCTTGGATTTGGAAGATTATTACCATCAAGGCGAGCGTGTCGTGTATGACCTCAGAGGTAATCTTTTTATGGGGATGATTCTCAAGGAAAAAGACTTTCGTGAGTTTCTTAAAAGCCACGATTGGTCTCAATATGCAGAAAAGAATGTGGCAATCACCTGTACAGAAGACGCCATTATCCCAACCTGGGCGTATATGTTGCTAACGCTACAACTTGTCCCTCATGCTCATGCCGTAGTCTTCGGTACACTCAACGACCTTGAGGAAAAGTTATTTTTTGATGCCATCAACCGAATTGATGTGGAGACATACCGCGATGTTCGAGTGGTTGTGAAAGGGTGTAGCAAACATCCCGTACCTACCGCTGCTTACGTAGAACTGACGCGAAAGCTTCAACCTGTTGTGCAATCGCTCATGTTTGGTGAACCTTGTAGCACTGTTCCTCTTTTCAAAAAACCTAAAAACAAATAATCGACAAAGGTTGCTCCTCTCCGAGGTGAAATTGTCGAAAAACAACTTCGGAGAAGCTCAACATTTGTAGCCTTTATAACATTTAGCCAAAAACATATTGAGAGGCCAACATAGCTTGGGCGAGCTTAAGATCTTCGATAGGTAAATCGACGCCTAGCTGTGTTAATTCACTCACTACCAACTCCGTTGCTAAATTACCAACGAGTTTATTTTCTGCCAAAGGACACCCTCCAAAACCACGCACGGCACAGTCAATTCGGCGAACTCCAGCTTTATAAGCTGCTTTCACTTTTTTGGGCACATGCGACGATTTGGCGTGCAAATGCGCCCCAAATTCCACATTTGGAAATTTTTTCACCAAATGCCCAAACAAGGTCTTAATTTCGTCGGTAGTACTCGAACCTATCGTATCAGAAGGGGCAATGATGTTAATCCCTTGTTGAACCAATTTTTCGGTAAACTCCTCCACGATTTCGGGACTGTAAGCATCGCCATAGGGGTTCCCAAAACCCATCGAAAGGTAAACCACCAATTCTTGCCCATTTTTTTGGCATATATTCTGAATTTCTGCCACTTCGCCAAAAGCTTCAGCAATGGTTTTATTCGTATTTTTTTGTTGAAAGGTTTGCGAAACCGACAACGAAAAACCTAAATACTGAATTTGACCAAATTGTGCCGCATCTTCTGCTCCACAAACATTAGTGACAATGGCCAGTAGTTTAGTGGAAGTGGTCGATAGGTCTAATTTATCAACTACCTCAGCCGTGTCCCGCATCTGAGGTATCGCTTTTGGAGAAACAAAACTTCCAAAATCGAGCGTATCAAAACCTACCTGAAGGAGTTTATTTAAGTAATTTATTTTGGTATCGGTCGGTACAAAGTTTTGTAAACCTTGCATCGCATCACCTGGACATTCAATGAGTTTCATTTTATTTCTAGTAAATTATGTAGTAAAGTCTTGGTTATGAGCAACCAAGACCACGAATTTCGACATTTTGAACTCTCACTTCGACACTCCAAATTAGCCTCCACTCACAGGAGGAATCAACACAATTTCATCGTTGGAATGGAGCAGTTGGGTGTCGTCGGCATAGTCGGTATTGACCGCAACGCGCAGAGAAGCCAGTTTTTGAAAATCGGGGAATTGGCTGACCAAATGGCGTTTCAAATCCGCTACCGTTGCTTCTTCGGACAGTTGTAAGGTCAGTTCGAGTTGGCCAATAATTTCCTTGGCAATCCCAAACGCTAATACAGTTATTTTCATATTCAAGTTTTATTCCTAACGTAATTGCTCAATGACTCGTTTCAAACTCTCCAAATTGTGCGCAGGGGCGTGTAAATCTAAATGGGGTAAAACCGCTTTTAACGCTTTCACTTCGGGGCGAAAATCGGGCGAACTAGCCAAAGGATTTAACCAAATTACCCTTCTTGCCTTTCGTCGAATTCGCTCCATATTTTTGGCCAAATCATCTCCGTCGCCCGTGTCCATACCATCGCTGACAATTAGTACAATCGTCCTTGAATTTAACTTTCGCATGGCGTATTCGTCCACAAATTGCCTAAGCATGGTTCCAATATCAGTCCCACCCGACCAATTTGGAACGCGTTCCGACAGGTTTTCCAGGGCTTGGGTATAGTCCATTTCTTTTAAATCTTCCGTAATTTGTACCAATTTTGTACTAAATACAAAGGTTTCGATAGATTGATACAGCGTTTGAAAGGCATACATAAATTGTACCCAAAAACGGCTGTACAGATCCATTGATTTACTGACGTCGCAAAGCAACACCAAACGGATTTTATTTCGGGCGGGTTTTCGGTGAAAAAGGTCGATGATTTCTTCACCTTTCCGAAGATTGTTTCGTAACACTCTCCGTAAATCTATTTGTCCTCCATTTTTCGTAAGTTCATAACGTCGGCTCATGGTTTTGGCCATTTTCTGTACCATTTGGCGTACCAGACGACGGGCTTCGTAGAGGTCTTCGTCGGTGTAAGAACCAAAATCTTTGAGCGTCAATGGTTCTCCCAAACTATACGACGCCAACTCTTCGGTTTGCGATTGTTTATTACCGTTTAACCAATTTTTAAGCGCCTCAAAAGCGGCTTCTCCGTTTTGTTTCGGCTTCTTCTTTTTCTGTTCGCTTTCTTTAGCTTCATCCTTAATTTTAGAATCAACTGCCTTTGCTAATTCTTTCCAATACTTCGTGTACAATTCATCAAATTCGCGTAGTTGCTTTCGGTTTTGGGGAAAGACGCTCCGCATCGCCAAGTAAAATTGTTCCTCTTCTCCCAACTGAATTTCGGCCAATGCTTTCAGGGCATCGGCCTCACGTTCGGGAGTTACTGGGATGCCTTTTCCCCTCAAAAATCGGCTAAATGCCACCACGTGGGCCGACAGTTCAACTTGACGCTGGATAAGATTATCTTTCATAAATTCGGCGAAAAGTATCTCTAGGTAATTCACCAAAACGCCCTTCGGTGAGCATCGGATTGAGTTGATAAGTCACCACGGCATCCGCGTTGTCGAGGTCTTCACCAAAAAGTTCTTGCTCCATTCGCGTACTGTACTGCATTTTCACTTGAATGAGCCTGGCATCCAGCGGTTTCCCCCATGCTTCATTATCTCCTAATACCAATTGAATTTTTCTCCAGTCGTCGTAGAAATATTCTTGCAACAGCGGAATTACCTGAAAACGAAACAGTTCACACAATTCTTCGAAAGTAGTTACATTCAAAAAATACGCATGGCCAATGACATGGTCGCGGTCGTGCAAAAACTCAATGCGCTCATTGAGCGTCGCCAACAATTTTCCCAAATTGGTATTTTCCACTGTTTTATCGCTCAGGGACGGAAGATCAGGCAAACATTCGTTAAAATAAAAACGACGACGTAGGGCGGTATCCAACAAAGCAATCGAGCGGTCGGCAGTGTTCATCGTCCCGACAATGTATAAGTTGGCTGGCACCCCAAATTTTTCTTGCGAATACGGCAACGTAAGCCAAAGTTCATCGGTCGCACCCAGTCGTTTTGAAGGCTCAATGAGCGTAATCAATTCTCCAAGCACTTTTGAAACGTTGGCCCGGTTGATTTCATCCATCACCATAAGTACAACGGATGCTTGGGAAAATCGTTTTTGACGGTTTTCGGCCGTATCAGCAATACAGCCTTCAAAACTTTGATAATCGGCAGCCCGTAATGCCTCCAAACACGCTTCGTAAAAAATACCTTTACGAACTTTATACGTGATTTTATCGCCGATGGTTTCGGGTCGAATCCCTTCTACAAACTCCTCATAACCAAACGATTGATGAAACGTCACTATCTTATGCGCATATGACTGACACAATCGCTGTACTTCGTAGGTTTTTCCCGTACCTGGCGCTCCGTAATAAATGTAATTGAGAGGAATGTGTGGACGTTCTTTTCTCTTTTGATACGTTTCGGTTGGTTCGGAGACAACTCGCACCACTGACGTATTGTTTGCAAATAATTCAGAGCGAAAAGCCTCATCCTCAGCTGCTTGATAAACTGCTTTATTATGCAATTCACGATGAGTAGTTGAACTCGCCATTTGCTTTAGGTCTTGTAGAGAATCTATCCAGTACTGTACAATTGTAACGCTTTGAAGCAAATGTTTATCTTGATACTTGATGTTCCCCAACCAATAATCGGCATTCTCCTTTTCTTCGAACGTTATATTTCCTAGTTGTAGGGCTGGTTTTGAGAAGTACTCTTTCTTAAAAAGTAAGCTTAACGTAACATTTGTTTCCTTTCCGCTAATTTGTAGAGCTATGTAATCATTCAAGTTAGCCGTGATTTTTGGTTTTTTTCCGCTTACTGTAAACGCAATTTGAGGTGAGTTTTTGGGAATATCCAAACTTTGTATCATTTCGTTTAGTAAGTAAAAAAAAAGCCGCACCGCATCATCTTGGTGTATGCGTTTGATTTGCTTTACGACAATTTCCCGCTCCGTTGAGGTACTTTGCATGTTATCTATTGAATTCTTACCCATTTTTTCTCCAACCTACGAAAAGGCTATGTATCTACTGTGAAAAAGTCTTTGTATTCTATGTGTTTACTTTAAATATTTCATACATTCTTTCTCCCTGCAAATTACAAAAGTCTCGAATTTTTGTCTAATGTGATGGTTTTATGAAGCAAATGTTAAAATAAACCCGGTGAGAGTCCGTTAAGGTATGCAAACGAAAGTCCTTATATACAATTGGTTTCAATCCCGCTTGTAAACTTACTGGCGGGATTTTTTGTTTTCGTTGATGATATTAGTAACTGGTTATTGGGAAATTGGTAATTAGCCTTTAGATACCTCCTTCGTTAGTATGACAAAGTACCTAAAAATCAGCAGGAAGTAGTTCTTGTAGCACCTGATTAATAGAAGCTAAAGAAGTCAAATCATCTTCTTCCAATTCAGCCATATCGAGGGTAAAAATGTTGGTGCCAGGGGCTCGCCAGAGTCGGTCCAACAACAACGAAAGGTGTTCGGAGTTACCATCACTGTACAAAATGCAGGCATCTTCTTGAAGTGACTCTAACCATACTTTCCGCCATTCGTTAGCCTCTTGCTCGGGGGCTAAATTTTCGAGCCTAAATACAACAAAATGTGGCAAAAGCTGCGTTAGAGCAAGTAGCACAGTTTCTTTATAAAGTGAGATTCCGATAAAATTGATGATATGACGCATAAAATACTTGTTTTCCTTGGTTTGTGGGAATTATTAAGCCTTGTTTCGGCAAATGTAATTGCTCAGGAAATAAAAAAAGACCGCTTTATTGCCAACCAAGGCGCAGTGATTTGGACAGAAACCGTTGAAATTAAAGACATGGACACACCCATCATCGTGGAAGCGATGACCGAATCCTTACAAAAAAACAAATATGTTCAATTAGACAGTACAAGGCTAAATAATGTGTTGACAGGCCGACTTGTTAGTATCCCAGCTCTTGGTTTAGCTAAAGCTACTTTTCGCGTAGATATTTTATATGAAAGTTACATTGTTTCATTAACGGGCATTACGTTACTACCTTCCACGCCAATTGAAAAAGTTATTTTAAACTCCCAACGACGATTTATTGACTTTTTTCCTAACATTATCAACCTTCTTGACGAACAACTTACCCAAACGTTTAGCATTCGTTTTTAGGCAAACAAAAACTCCGATAGTGGTCGCTCGCTATCTGGGTTTTTATGACGAGGGCGAGCGTCTTTGTTTTTCATATATAAGCCTCAAATAGTAGGGGGGGTAAGGTTTCAATCCTTATCACTCTCTATTTTAGCTTGCTCTTTGTGCTCGCTTGCTGCATCTTCCATAATTGTAGATTATGGTGCTCCCCAATTGTTGGACAGGATTTCGGTGTTTTTATGCTTGTTGGATGACGCCTAAAAATTGTACTTTTTCTTTCTCTTCTATTCTTTCTTCGAACCACATAGCCGGGGTCTGATACCC
>JACCEC011738527.1_pt1 | contig 16267 bp, 24 predicted proteins | sample 7450121 | NCBI WGS metagenome assembly JACCEC01 (sample SAMN15323455, study PRJNA562643) | freshwater metagenome | isolation source: river surface water | place: USA:Blue River Watershed | collected 2017-08-18 | reverse complement strand
TGGAGCGCAAGCTCACGGACGCAGACCGCAGCCGCATCGATCAGGAGATCGAGGAAGCCATGACCGAGGATGCGTACTGATGGACGCGCTCGGCCACTACGACAGGCTATATGGCGACCTGGGCCTGTCTCCAAAGGACGCCGCCAAGTGGGTGTTCGTCTCAGGCTGGAACAGCGCCATGCAGGAGGCTTTGGAGCGCATCCAGGCCATGCCACTGCAGCCAGACACAAAGGCATCGTTTGCGGTCTATTTCCAGCAGATGATGCACATCGACCCGTCTACCATTCAAGCGAGGATGCAATGAAAAAACAGATCTTAGCCATGATGGCTTGCCTTGCTTGTGCGAGCGCCCAGGCTGAATTCAGGACTGGCAACAAGCTGCTGGATGAAATGGTCAATGGCAGCACATTTGCCAATGGCCTTGCGCTCGGATACATCATGGGCGTGACGGATGCCAGTGGAGGAACCAATCACTGCCCACCAGCAAGCGTGACGGCTGGACAAATTCAGGACATGGTCAAGGCGACGCTGGTGGATGCGCCATCAATTCGGCACCTGCCAGCCTCTGCAATCATCGAATACACGCTGAACAAGGCTTGGCCATGCGCCAAGGGCAAAAGCCTCTGATCAGCGCTTTCCAGCCCTCTGCTTGGCGTTGGTATCAGCCTGCCACTGATCTCGGCACTCAGGGCCGCAGAAGCGCCTATCAGCGGCCACAGGCTCTTCGCAGTAGTGGCACAGGCCAGTCGGCTCAAGTCGCTGGTGTGGCTGCCTGGCGGTGGTCAGGCAGGCCTCGCGCTCTTGCTCTTCTCGAATGGTGGCTTGGTCGGAAACGTCGGTCATAAAAAAGACCCGGCACAGAGGCCGGGCAAGGCGGCCGAAGCCGCTGGAGACAACTGCTAAGCCTTGCCCTTGATGCGCTCGAAAGTGCGAAGGCCACCCAAGCCTAACATGCCGGTCAGCAAGACCATCAAGGTCTCATTGTCGATCGGTGGCAAAGGCGGCACGGAGCCACCAAAAACGGCCACCATCCACGGCAAAACAGGCTGAAGGAGGAACTGGTACACCAGGCCAAAAACGCACGCCCAGCCGGTCGCTGGACGCCAGCCGCCACGGAACATGTCGGTGCCTGCCTCGACCTTGTTGACCTCGATCTGGCCAAGCGCCATCTTGGTCTCTGCGTCCAGGACGGCCAGCTCGCCTTTCTGGGCCAGCTCCATGAGCTTGATCTTGGCCTCTGCGCTGGCTTGCGGGTCGGGCAGCACCTTCTCAAGGACGGTGCCGATCACGGGGATGAGTGCTTGCCAGATCATGGGTATTTCCTCCGGTCGAGCTCGAAGTGTGGGCCGTCCTTGAACGTGCGCCAGTCACCTCCCCAGACAATGGCCACATCGAGCTGCTTGGCAGCCTCTTTCATGGCCGCTGCGATCTTGTGGTACAGCGGCCAATCCCAGCGCACCTCGCCATCCACCCAGGCCCCAAGATCGACCGCATGGCCGGTGATGTGGCGCGAGTTGAGGGTCTGGCTTGCGCCGGCCTCCATGAGCGTTTTCTGGCGCTCAGGAGTGCGCAGGCCTTCCAGCACGGTGAAGTCGATCGTCGTGATCTCGATGGCACGCTCGACGACTTTCACCAGGTCTTCGTGCACGCCCTTGAGCCGCTGCACAGATCGAGGCCCGAGCTTGTACATGGTCAGCTGCCTTTCCAGTGGCTTGTCAGGAATCCAATGAAGCCAGACACGCCAGAAGCGACAGCCATGCCGAACCACAAGCCACCCTTACCTTTGTTGGCCAGGGCCAGCAGCTCTTCGATCTGGCGCTCCATCTTGTCAACTTTGCGATCCATGTCCTGCACGCGCTGCCACAGAACTCCATACTTCACGAGGTCAATGCCGCCATCCTTCTCTTCCGCCATGTCAGGACACTCCATCGATTACAAGCCCTGGCCGGGCGTGACGTAGACGGTGGTCGCGCCAGCCGCAAGACCGCTGAAGTAGGTGTCCTTGTTGAAGCGCAGGATTTCAACTGCACCAGGCACCAGCACAACGGCAGGAGACGGATTGCCAGCCACAGGAGCCACGGCATTGGCCGTCGCCTCTGCTGCGCTTGCGCCAGTTCCCAAGAACACGGTATTGGTGCCAGCGTTCACGAAGCGATACTGCCCAGCGTTCTGAGGATTGAACTTCTCATAGACGGGAGCCTGAACACCAGCAGGTGCAACAGCTGCGGCCGCCACAACGATGGTCTCACCTTGCGGGTTAAATGCGATTTGGGAATTTGTGGACATGATTAAGCCTCTTGCTCTTTCCAAGCATCAGCACAGATTTTCTGCACGACTGCTGATTGGTTCGAAACGTCTTCGCCTTTTTCAAAGGTGAGTTTTTCTGTCGTAACGGTGTCGACCAGACCATCTTCGTCGAAGGTCTTGTTCTCCAGCGTGATGCGGACTTTGCCTTCAGGACTGACAAAAATTTGCTTGATGTCGGCAAGGGGTTGCTTGATTGTGGTTGCCATGAGTTTCTCCTTAAAGAACCGTTACGGTGAATGCTGTTTCAGCAGAAGAACCATTCATCCCAATGATTTCAACATAGGAATTGCAGGTTTGCGCCCCTACAGCGTTGTATGTGTATGTGAACAAAATAGAATTTCCAGAGATTGAATAACTGACAGTATTACCGACAGTGTCTCCTTCAGATAGTTTTGATGTCACAGTCAGTCCACCAGAAGATGCGCGTTTGATGTAGACCTCTTCGACTCTGGCAAATAAATTGTTTCCAGGAGCATAAATTTCAGAGCAGATACGAACTGCGAGACCAGCAAATGTTCCAGCACCGATATCGATGGACAAGAAATTTGTGGTCACGTTGATGTTGCGAGTGTCTGCAATCTGGTAATAGTTTTTCCTGGATTTTGCGACTTGGCCATTCAGACTTGCAGAGCCAGTGACAGCACCGCTGTTGAATGTCTGCACACCAGTAAATGCCTGAGATGCGTCTGTGCGTGCAGCTGTGAAATTCGCATCAGGAATGGTCATCACGCGAGACGTTCCAGCACCAGGGCCGGTGACTTGCATGACTCCGGTGGACGAGTTGCTTCGCACTGATGGCGCTGGATCATCAGCACCACCCTCCACCCGCTGCCAGACTGCACCGTTATAAACAGCCCAGTCTCCGACATACCACGTCGAAATTCCGCCAAGAGTTGTTGACCCAGCAACTGAGACTACATAGTAATCCCCCTTTTGAGCTGACAGGCCAGACAGGTCTGGCGTGTTTGTGTTCGCATCCCATGTGCCTTTGTAATTTAGGGCACCGATTGCGTTGCTTATAGATGAAACTGTTTTTAACATTTTGACTCCTTAAATCAAAGAAGTGACAGTGATTTGATTTTGAGAGTTTGCACCAGCAACACCCAAAACTTCATAAGCAATTTGAAAGAAGTTGCTTCCAACACCGCCATGCGTCCAAGCCAAGATAATGTTGTTTCCAGAAATAGTTGCTGTCACTGGAGCCAGTCCTTCATTGACTGAATTTACAGCAGTAATTGTTGCGCCACCACCATCTTCTGTGACAACCCATCGATTCATTTGTGAAGCAAGATCAACGCCTGGCACGTTACCAATAGCAACAAGATCAATGATGATTGTTGCATCGTCTGCACTACGACCAATCTGCAGGAAGTTGGTGTTTATCGTCACGTTGCCAATTAATTGGCCTGTAAATTTTCTGCGGTTTAAATTTTCGAAAACTCTAGACGAGCCGTAACCATTTGGGTCTTCTTGAACGACATTGCCGTATACGCGTGTTGTATTTGTTCCATTCGCAACACTGATCAATGCAAAGTCGTTAATTGCAACATCGCGAGTTGCTGTGGTGAATTCATGGAGTCTTTCAACTGCATAGTTACCACTCGACTGGCAGTTGTTCGGTGTTCCCCACTTTACAGCGTAGCCGCCACCAATCTGTCCACCAAAGTAGTTTCCGGTAACGCTGAATCCAAGGTTATCACCGCCGCTGAAATCTAAATCAACAACGCTGCCTTCAAAGTAATTTCCAGAAACAGTTAAGCCATTTCCAGTGGCTTTGATTGTGTACCCAGCACTCATGCCCTCCATGCAGTTGCCGAGAAATGCGCAACCTGCAACTCCTGGTATGCGCCATCCGTTGGATGTGGCTTCCATCAAACAACCGATTACCTTTAAGTCAAAAGCTATTTCCGACTCAAAAAAGATGCCAGGAATACGCCGCATGTCGCACTGGAAAAAATAGAGTGACTGTGTAAATGTTCCTGGCGCTGTTTGCGACAGGCAGCGCGTCCTAACAAAATTGCAGCCTTGAAATACAGTGCGCAGGAATTTGTTCCCATCCAAAACAAAAGTTGTGGGAGATGCTGCGAGAGACGTTTCAAAAACCAAGTTTTGAAAACGAACCATCTGAGAGACTGGCACTCCGGTGTATGGGAGCGTGGATGTAAACATCTTAACGCCAGCCGTGTCGGTGTAAAAACCTCCGCCATCAAAACCATAAATGTTGAAATAAATGTCTGCTGGCCCGGTATCAACCAAGCGGTTAATTACCAAGGATGATGTGATTCGGCATCGACCACTTACCTCAAGGCTTTTTAATGGGCGACCTTGTGGGTCAACTGCAACAGTCAAACAGTAGTCAATTGCATCTTGGACTGCCGCAGTGTCATCTGTTACGCCATCACAAACAGCGCCAAAATCTTTGACGTTGACTGTCTCTGCCAATTTAGCCTCAACGTTTGTTTGCACGCCACCAGGAAAAGGTGGGTTGTAAAACACGTTTTGAGCATCAAAGCCACCAATCACAACATCGCTATATCGCTCAGTTGCAGACGGTGCGCTATACACAGTGCTGCCATTTCGGTTCATCACGCGGATGCTGTAATCGCTGTTGACGTACAAGCGTGCAGGTGTGCCGTTGCGAGCTGGATAGCCGCCAAGCGTGCGAATAGGCTGCGCCGCTGGAATCGTCAGTGCGGCATCCCAGAAGACGCTGATCGGGTTGACCTGCGGGTCAAGGTTGGCTTGTCCGATCCAGACAAAGCCATCCTCAAGAGGCTGGCCATCTATGTCCGTAAAGATCGGATAAACGGGTTGAATCGAGAGTGCGGACATTACTGGTTCTCCTGGTCGAATTGCTCCTGGGCCTGCAGCGACTGAACGATGAACTTCTCACGTGAACTCATTTCGCGTGGGAGCTTCACCGCGTCGGCAAACTTCTGGAAAGATTGTGACATCAAGACAGCCTTTACGGTAGCCTTGGACGGTTGGTTGCCTGTAGAAACTGTTTCAACAGCTAAGCGCTGGAATTCAGGCGACGAGATCAACTCATCAGCTGCTTTCAGTGCGCCAGGCTTGCTTTTGGTCAGCGCAGCGGCCAAGCCAGATGCAATGCCAGCACCAGGCAGACCGACAGCCGATGTGGCCGCCTCGATGGGCAGGCCGACTGCAGCACGCTTTGCCACGCCGTAGATGTTGGTCAGCAGGTTATCAGCGCCTTGCAGCTCCTGCTGGACGGCCTGGATGCGGCCGGTTGTGATGCGCTCGCGGGTGGCCTTGCTGACGTTGCTGGCCTCACGGTACAGGTCGGACAACTGCTTGCGTGCAGGCTGCGGCAGATTGGCCATCAGCGCGGCATAGGCTTGCTTGTTTGCCAGCAGGCCTTCGTACCACTTGGCGTAGGTGTTGAAGTTCAAAGCGCCATTCTGGGTGGCTTTGCCGAATGCGGTGTTCAGAGCTGAGGCCGTTACCATCTGGCGCATGTCCTTCGGGATGGCGGTCAGAATCTTGGCCAGCTTGTCAGCATCGCCCTTGGTCAGCGACATGGTTGCCGATTCCAGCTTGCCAACCAAGCTTTGGTCGAGCTGGCGGCCGAACAGAGACACCATGTCATCCTCAAAGCCCTTGCGCATCTGCACCAGGCTCTTGGCAAGGCGGTAGCTTTCGCCTTGGCCAGCACCTTGGGCCAGCGCGAACTGGTCATCGTCGATCAGGCGGTAAAGCTGCTTTGCAAGGCCGGTGTCAGCATCAGCGAACGGGCCAGCCTGGCGTGCGGCTGCGCCAACATCGCGCCGGACGTCATCGATCAGGGCATAGGTCGGGGCACGGGTTCCGATCACGTTACCAGCCTCGTCCTTGATGGGCTTGGGCGTCAGCTTGCTGCGCACCATTTTTTCCAAGGCCGAAAGGTTTTCAGCGCCATCTAGATCATCTGCACGACGCTGCACGAATTCCAGCACGTTGGTGGCCTCGCCTCGGGTCTGCGAAGGAATCTGCGTGCGCAGTGCCTTGTAGGCGTCGTCGGCCTGGTTGGCCAGGTTGGTCACGGTCTGGTCAAGCTGCGTGCGCACAGCCTGGTTGAGCTTGCTCAGGTCTGTCGTGCCGCCAATCTCGTTGATCAGGCGATCGGCACGCAGGCCAACTTGCTCAAGGCCCTGAATCTCGGCTGCGCGGGTCTGACTGCCGGGGATGGACTTCACGGCCTGGGCCAGCTCGCGGTATGCCTGGTTTGAGGTCAGGTGGTCGGGCTGCAGGTATTCGTCGATGCCAAGTCGTCGAGCAGCCTCCAGCACCTTCGGGTCGGGCGCGGCCTGGCCAGCCAGCACGGAAGTGGCGCGGGTTGCGCCCATGCCACCCTCGGCGGCCGTGCGTGCGGTCGTGGCCAGCTCCTGCGGGGTCATGGCGGCAGCCGGAGCAGCCGGTGGCGTGACTTGCATGGCAGAAGGCTGGACTTCAGGCGCGGCAGCGGCAGCGCGGACAGGTGCAGCGGGTGCAGCCGGAGCCATCGCCGTGCCCATAGGAGCGCCAGCAGGGGCCGCAGGGCCAGTGGTAGGCGCTACGGGCGCACGGGCAGCACGGACGGCCTGCACGCCGCGCACAGCGGCCGGGATGACGGGAGCCAGCGCAGCAGTCGTAGCCACCTCGCCAGCGTCGAATCGGCCGCCAGTGGAAGCCTGTGTGGCCTCGATGGCGGCCTGGGTTCCACCAGCAGCAGCGGCCATGCCTGGTAGCGTGGTGGCGCGGCCAGCCGGGGTGAAGGCGGCCAAAGCACCAGCAGCGCGTGGAATGTCGCTCACCTGGAAGCCTGGCTTGATGGCATACAGCTGGCCATCAATTGACGACTGCAGCACGAAGTTGCCCTTCTCGTCCTGGCTGACTTGCACGCCGGGGAAGTTGGACTGGATGACCTGCACAGTTTCCTGCGGGTTGGTCATCATCGTGCCAAGGGCCGACTTGAAGCTGGCCATGCTGAAGGTGTTGAGCTCTGGCATCGATGCCCAGTCGGGAAGTGCCTGAGTTGTGGGCGTTTCGCGCTCGGTTCCTGTGATGGCCTCACGGATGCCACCGAGCACGCCCAAGGCCTCAGTGGCTTTGAGCTGCATGCCAGCTGGTGCACGCACCATGCCGTTCTTGACGTCGGTCTCCAAGTCCATCATTTCCTGACGGGTCATGCGGCCGGTGTTGTAGGCCTCGACCACGGCAGGTGGCAGCTCAGCGACTTGCGTGCTGGGCTTGGTGCCTTGGGCTGGCGCAGGCTGTTGGCCGCGCAGGGCAGCGCCACGGGGCAGCATGATCGCGCCGGACTGGACGTCGGACTCGAACTCTGCCGCCTCTTCAGGCGTCATCTGGCCGGAGCTGTAGGCGTTGAAGATGTTTTGGATCGAGCCAGGGGCCATAGCAGAGCCGCCAGCAGCAGCGCCAGCACCACCTCGGGCTGCCATGACGCGTTGAAACGTGCTCTCCCCACCTCCTGGGGGCGTGACTTGTTGCTCTTGGCCGACACCGGCAGTCACGCGCTCGATGTAGGACTTCGTGCGAGGCCCCCAGTTTTTCGGATCGGTGCCGCCGTGATATTCGGCAGCGGCCAGTTTGATGTCGCCCTTGTTGCGCTGCAGGGATTCCTTGAGCAGCAGACCAGCAGCCTCGGCCGCGTTCTGTGGGCTGAGGTATGCGTCCACGCCATACTTGTCCAGCACAGCCTTGCGGGTGGCCGGGATGATCTGGAATGGCGTCTTGGCGTTGGCCTCGGACACCTGGTCGGCATTGCTGCGCTCGCCATAAAGCAGCACCGACTTGAGCAGGCCAGACGGCAGGCCGAGCTTCTGCTCGGTGCTGGACGCCAGGTCAGACCAGAACGGGTCTTTGTAGCTGTTTGGGGCTTGTGTCGCCATCTGTTGTCCTTATTGGCCAGGCACCTGGAAAGTGCCGCTGCCCATGGTGCCGGGTGCAGGAACTTGGCCAGTTTGCGGGTTGGCCCAGCGCATATAGCCACGCTGGCCAGTGACCACGTTGGCCTGCTGCGCAGCCAAGCCCTGGGCGCGTTGCTCGCCGTACTGGCGCATGAAGTCCACGAAGGTCGTGCCAGCAGGCACCTGGATGCCGCCGATGTTGATGTCGGTCTTGGCGCGGCCAAGGGAGCCGGTCGAGTTGACCCATTCAGCTTCGGCAGATTTTGCCGCTGCGTCGAACTGCTGCATCTTGGCCATGCCGCGCAAGAACGAGGCGATGGTGGCCGCGTTGGCGGTTTCTTCGGGAAAACCCTTAAGCGCCAGCTGAATGTCCTTGTCGGTGGCTGGGCCAGGCGGCAGCATCTTGATTGCCTGGGTGTTGCGCAGGCGGGTGTATTCCTGGCGCATCTGCGTCCACTCGTCCTGGCGGCCTGTTGCACCTGCGAACCACTCGCTGGCCTTGGTCAGTGCGCCCTTGCCGCCTTGTGCGGATTCGATGCGGCCAGCCAGGTCAAGCATGCGGCCTGCAGCCTGCTCGTTGCCAACGGCTGCGATGGTGGCGTCGTTGACGATCTTGCGTGCGTCGTTGTCCAGCTTGGTGCCAGACTGGTTAAGCTCAAACAGCTTCATCTCCACATCGGTTTGCAGCTTGTCGCGGTCGAGCGCCAAGCGGCCAGAACGGTCTGCGATCTGGCTGTCGATGTTGCGAATCTGTGCGCCAGTGTTGGCGTTTTCCAAAGCCAAGCGGGTCGGCGTGTTGGCCGTGACGAGCTCTTTCTCGGTCGCGCCAGCCTCGCCGGTGCGAATCTCAGCCGGGGCCTTGAGTGCCTTGATCGAGGATTCCAGCACCTTGTCGCCGCCAGGAACACCGGCAAGCATGATGCCGATGGTCTTTTGGGCAGCGCCTGGATTGGTCTCGGCCAGTTGGGCATAGGTCTCGTAGGCCTTGGCGCGATCTTCGCGGCCAGAGTTGCGCTCTGCATCGGCCTTCTGGCGGAGCAGGCTCACACCGATCTGCGGTGCGCCGGAGCTGAATGCCGACATGACTTGGCCGCTGAAGCGCAGCTCGTTGTCCTGCTGGTCTTTGTTCAGCGTGTCCCAGTTGGCACGCATGCTGGCTGCCTCTTTTTCAGGCAATAGCATTGCGATGTTTGTGAAATCGCGTGCGGTCGGGTTCGGGTTGTTGATCAGCGCCTGCATGCCCTGAGTGAGCATGTTCTGGCGTTCTGCAGCCTTGGCGGCAGCTTCCTGCTGCGTGCGAATGTCTGCGATGGTCGCGCCCAGCTTCAGGCCGCTTACGGCAGCCTCAAACGGGCTCTGGACGTTGATGGAGTAGTCGTATGGTGCTGGCATGTTCTTGTCCTCAGAATAGGCTGCCGAAGCCAAGGCCAAGTTTGCCGCCTGCGCCGTACTGTGCGCCAAGCACCTGGGCCGGGAGGTTCAGCAGGCCGCTGAAGGCTTTGGCCTGGCCAAGCTCGCCACCAGCCAAGGCTGCGCCGCGCTCTGCCTGCAGTCGTGCAATGGCCGAGCCGGTTTCCATGCCTGCCGTGCCGACACCGGCAGCGGATTGCTGGCCAAGTGCGGTCAGGCCACCCAGGCGGCTGTATCGGTTCTCGAGCTCCTGCGCCAGCAGCTGCGGCCGGAATTGAGCCAAGGCAGCCTGGACGTTGCCGCCACGCAAGCCGCCAGTGGCCGATGCACGCTGCAGCAAGGCTTCCTCGCCGGTGCGAAGCATGGCTTGGAATGTCGGGGAGCGCTCAGCGGCAGCAATCTGGGCGGCCTCGGCCTCTGGTGTTCCAAGGCCAAGCATGGCCTGCTGCGCTGCAAGTGCCGGAGCTCCAGCTTCGACGTAAGGTTTCAGCAGCTCGCGCACCATGTCGAACTGGCGACGCTGTTCTGCGATGCCAGCCTCGCTGGCTGCTGCTTGGACGCCAGCAGCTTCACCTGCTGCGTCGGCTTGCATCAGGCCGCCGACGAGCTGTGTGCCGCCGACGATTAAGCCGGTAATTGGATCAGGCATGGCCAAACTCCTTCATGTATTCTTCAAACGTCTCGCCATACAGCTCCATGACCAAGTGGGCATTTTCGTTGGCAAACTTCGCGCCATGGCAAAGCTGCATGGCCATCAAGACCACGTCATAGTACCCAGCACGCCACATGTAGGAGCGTGCATCGGCAAGCCCGGCACGCTCAGCGCGGTCGGATGCTTGCCACTTCAAGACCATGGATGCCACGCATGGCACCAGGACAGGGGAATTCTGCAGGAAGAAGGTGTTTTGATTCATCGCCACCAGGGTGTTCCAGATGGCGGCATTCAGATCGCTTCGCTCGACTGGATCGCCGTCTGCCACGTCGTCAAAGACCTGGATCGCGTTCCACAGCATCAACAGCCACTCAATGGCCGGTGCAGGCAGCATCAGAACCTGTTGCAGGTTCTGTTTGAGGCTATCCGTACCAGTCATGCTCTACCCTCCAAGTGGCGATGAGCTGCTGGCGGCTCGATAGGCTCAGCACCTGTATTTTCCCACATTTGCATCGCCTGTCAATCAAACTCGAACTCACGCTCTTCCCAAGCCTGGCAGGAACGCATGTCGTGGCAGATGAACTCGAATTTGTGGCAGTAGCCACGATAGCCAGCGTCGGTGTCCCACTCGTTTTGCTGGATGCGCTCCATGTTGGCCTGCATCATGGTGCTGTTGTCGTAGTACTCGCAGTTTGAGCAGCGACGACGACGTGCCTCTTTCTCGTCCGTCTGCATGGCCTTGGCCAGCTTCATCCAGTAGGGCTTATTGGCCCCAGGCTCGTTGGACGGGTTTTCTGGGCCGAGCATCCAATCTTCGATCACCACCTGGGTGTTATTTTTGTTCTCGGCAGCAGTGATAAACGGCTCGGACTCTGGCAGGCCAGTGAATCCAGCCATCATGATCTTTGGCATTTCCATGGTGTTCTCCTTAAGTGATTTCGCGGCCAGAGGCGCGGATGGTCAGGGCAGTGGCTGTGCCAGTGGTCGAGATGAATCCACCAGCGGCCAGGACTTGGCCAACTAGCTCTGGGAAGGTGTAGGTCTCGTCTGGGGCAATGGCGCGGCTGTCCACGATCAGATTAGTCGGGCCTGCTGCGCCTCCGCTGCTCACCAGGTGCACGCTGATCAAGGCATTGGAAGCGCTGGTGTTGGTGGCTGTGAATTTGTCGATGATGGCCGTGCAGTTGGTAGCGGTGTATTGCGTGGTCTGCGCCGCCTCCATCTGCTTGGAGCCAATGAGGGGTTTTGCTGTGACTGCCATAGTTTCTCCTTAGACGGCCTCTGCGCCGCTTGCTGTGATTGTCAGGCCTGCGGACGCTGCCTGCACCTGGATGGTTTCACCTGCGTTCATGACCTGCACGCCGTTGTACTGCAGGGCGTTGTTCGCAGGAACTGATACGTCGTACAGGAAAGCGTTACCAGTGCCGGCAGCACCAGCCGACGGAACCAGAAACACGCGCACATTGATGGCTGCGCCTGTGGTGTTGGCGATGCTGAACTCCTTGAGCAGCGTGCGGGTGCTGGCCGGGACGGTGTAGAGCGTGGTCACGCCAGTGGTGATGGCGGCCTGCCCGAGTTTTGTTGGGGTGATGTTCTGAAAGGCCATTACATGCTCATCCATTCAAGCACCTGCACAGCAGATGCGGGTTTATTTTCCCATCGGGACTGCGTGGCATCGTAGAGCAGCACATCAAAGTCGTTGGGCGTCCCAGTGCCATTGATGTAGACGTCCTGAAGCCTTGCAAGCGACTCGGCCACAGTCATTCGCACAAAGATCGAGCCAGAGCCACCGCTGCCAGCATTGACAACAACGGCCACAGGAACATCGATGTTCGGGGCCTGAGGGGCAACGTTTGTCCACGTCCCAGGTGTTGCTGGGTCGAAATACAGAAGGTCGCCATCTGTCCAGACCTCTCCATAAGGTGCGCCAGTGGTATTGAAGCCACGCACCAGGCCGAAGCTGGTCACATATCCGAATGCGTTGTCTGCGATGTCTTGCGTGGTCACGCCCATCATGTAGTCGGCCAGCACCGAGCCGTCAGCGATGGCCAGGCCAAAGGTCAGCTTGCCGGATGAGCCAACAGTGCCAGTGAACATCACAGGCGTGCCGTTGGCGATCAGTGCGCCGCTGGTGTTCTTGGCGTAATACATCAGCTCCTGGCCGACCTGCAGCACGCTGCCGCCGTACAGGCCAACATCCATCGTGCCGTCGTCTCGGTTCCATTGCACGCGCCGAGCTTGCGAAACGTGGGGGCCAATCTCTGGCAGGTCGATATAGTCCGTCACCACCGAGTTGTTGTTCTCGATCACTGGCGCAGTGGCCAGCATCTCCAGAGCGTTGGCGATGCGTCCGAGCGTATCCAGTGCCTGCACGGCCTTCTGGTCTGCGTTGCCTGCGTTGATGGCCACATCTCTGGCCAGGCTCACAATCTGAGCCAGTGCCTCGTTCGCTGTGGCCTGGCTGTTTCCGGCCAGCACCTCAATGCCAGGCGTGTCTGGTGAAGGCGAGATCTGATCGGCCAAGGCAAACAGTTGCTCGAACTGCTTGACCTGCTCGAAGTTCTTGAGGAACGATGCGAGCTGGTCGCGAGTAAGGTTGAGCTTCTGCGTTGCCATCAGTAGGCCAATGGCTCAATCTGAGCCTCAAGACGGATGAAGGACAAATGCGCTTGGCTGTCGCCACGAAAGCGCTGGATGCGCCAGTTGCGCATGTGGCCCTGCTGGAACCAGGCCAGACGTTTGCGGCTGCCGGTCGTGCCTGCACGAATGCTGCGGTCTTGGCTCCAGGCCTTGCCGTCCACGCTGTAGCTGGTCGAGATCATTGGGTCGACGCCGAGCGCCACGCTGCCGGTCAGGCTGACCAGCTCCAGCTCGTTGAAGATTGCGCCGTTGCTCTCGTTGTAGACGATCAGCGTGCCGAACTCCCAGCGCACGATCTGGCCCCAGTGGCTGCTGATGTTGTCCACCAGGTAGCCGATGGAGCTGGACTGCGGATCACCGATCAGCCACTTGTCGTAGGCCCAGACCAGATTCCTTGCGCGATACTGGCTGAAGCCGACTTGGCTGGTGGTCAGCGTGAACCAGACTGGCTGGCTCAGCTCTCCAGTGGCAGCAGCATCAAACACCAGCGTGCGGTCGGGCAGGTGGACATACAGGTGCTGGTGTGCCTTGTCGTTGCGTGCTTCCAGCTTGACGCCAGCAAGCTGCGCCTCGGTGTAACCGAGCAGAATCTGATCGATCTCCTGAGTGCTTATTTTTTGAGCAGTTGCGTTCGCGCCAAGGTAGATGCCTGGCGCTTCATTGCGGCCAGAGCCAAGGAAGGCGACACTCTCCACAAACACGCAGCAGCCGAACGTGCCAATCACGCCCTTTTGAATCTGTGCGCCATCGATGCGCTGAAACGGGAAAAACTCGCCGCCCACGTTGTCGAAAACCTCGATGGTGTTGCGGTTCAGTGCATAAACCTCGTTGCGCAGCTTGAGCAGCGCCACCACGGGATCGGGGTCAACTTCGCTGGATCCGTACTTCAGCGGGTTGACCTGGGTCGGATCGGACAGCTCGGTGACCACCAAGAACTCGCCGTCGGTTGTCATGAAGTAGCCATCCACCCAGACCACATCCAACACGACGCCAAGGTCGGGGTCGGTGACTTGCACCAAGCCAAGTGCGCTGTTCCAGTAATACAAGCGGCCACCAGACGCGATGGCCAAGCGGTCGAAGCTGTAGTCCATCGTCACCAGGGTGTTGATGGGGCCGCCAACGTCACCCAGGATGGTCACAGCGCCATCGCTGGCAACGGTCACCAGCTTGGTGCCCATGACGCGGTAGCAGACGCCGTTCCAGTTGATGCCACCACGGTCGATGCCTGGGCCGGTGCCGTTGCCGACAATGCCGTCACCAGGACGCAGAAAACCGGCACTGATGCCGGACTGCTTTGGTACTGGCACTAGGTTGACCGGGTACGACGTGCGCAGGTCTGGCCCGTTGTCAGCGTAGATGCCGTTGAGGATTGGAATCTGCATGGCTCACCACTTGACCTTGTTGGCCCAATACGCTGCGCTCATCTTGCCCTTGGCGATGTTCTCAGCGTGCCTAGCCTTGAATGATTCGCGCCGGGCTTTGTCCGCCTTGGACTCACCTTCGCGCTTCGGAGACCCGGACACGCCCTGCTGGCCAAAACGGATGGTCTTGACCTGGTCGCCATCCTTGGCCACCACGACGTGGGATTTGGTCGGGTGCGACGGTGTGCGCTTGGGCTTGTTGAAGCCCTCCACACCGACGCGAGCCAGACGCGGGTCTTTTTTTGTGGCCATCAGGCGATCCTGTACCAGCTGTTCAGAGACTGCACGAAGCGCATGCGGAAGAAGTCCTCGGCCGCCAGGGTGGCTGGATCGCCGTAGGCTGCAGCTGCGCCATTCAGCGCAAGCGTGAAGGCGGTGATCTGCTGGGTGGTGGTGATCAGCACCTCAGTGCCGTCGGGCGTCTGGGTGTTCAGCGGCAGGGTCACGGTGCCAGAGGCCAGCGTGCCAGCAGGCTGGATCAGCATCCACTGCTGCTGGCTGACAGGGGTCGGAACGGTGATGTTGAAGCCGGTGCCTGGCGTCGAAATGCTGGTGGCCAGCGTCGGGGCCGCGAAGGTCTGCTGGAAAAGCGCCAGCAGGGAACCGATCGGCAGGCGTCGTGCATCGCCGTTGTTCGGGGTGTAGACGGGAATCTGGTCGCCAGTGGAAGCCTGGAGCAGCAGTGGCAATTGATTGATTTGTGGCATGGTTTGTCCTCAGTTGTACTCGATGGGGCCGTCCGGGCCTGCGGTGACCGGATCGACCGGAGGACGCAGGAATGGGTTGTCGTATACGCGCCAGGGCTTGTTGCCAGCGCCAGACGGCATGGTGACGGGCATCTGCTGCGGAATCGGTGCGGTCGCACGCTGCAGCAGGGTGTTGTAGCTGTCCTTGGCCACGGCCTTGGTCTCTGGCATCACCACCTTGCCGTAGCCGGGAGCAATGCGGATGGCCAGATTGGTGATGATGGCCTCGTTCGCGCTGTCTGGAACTTCGGACGGCTCGTCAAGGTCGCTGTACTGCGGGCTGCCTGGCAGTGGGTAGCCCAACCGGATGCCTTTGCCGTTCCAGTCTGCGATCATTGCATCGAGGCGACGCAGTGCAGTCTGGAGCTGCTCGGGTTGCAGGTCGAAGACATAGGATGCAAGGCCGATTTCCTCGAATGCGGCTGCAACGAACTGGCGCTTGCTGTAACCCATATCAGGCCTCCTGCTTGCTGAGTGCTTCGGTGATCATGGCCAGCAGCTTTTCGTCGCTGGTGCGCTTGGTGAACGTCAGGCCGAGTTCTTTGGCCTTCTCGATCAATTCGATGCGGGTTGGCGCTGCGTTGTCATCGGGCACGGCCGAGACTTCAGCTACAACGGTTTCCAGCACCTGGGGGGCCTGCTGCGCCAGCAGACGGTGATTGATGCCGTCGATGGGGCGCGATGGCTTACGCACCTTCACGGGCTTTTTCTTCTTGAGGTATTTCGGGGCGAGGATGTTTTCTTCCATCACTTGGCCTTCTTTCTGGTCTTGGCTGCGGCCTTGAAAGCGGCAGCGGTTGGCGCACCTTTTGTGCCTGGCTTGCGCATTCGCTCAGGCGTCTTGCCTGCAGTTTTTTGGCGCTCAATGCGCTCACGCTTGGCGTGAATGTTGGCGTACAGGCCGGACTTCATTTCTTGGCCTTCTTCGGCGCTTTGCCGGGCTTGCCAGCAGCCTTGGCGGCTTTGGTGGCGACGTTCAAAGCGATGGCCACAGCCTGCTTTTGCGGCTTGCCAGACTTCATTTCCTTCGAGATGTTCTTCCCGATGGACTTGCTTGAGTAACCTTTGGTCAGTGGCATTTTGAGCTCCTATGCAGAAAGGGGGGCCGGAGCCCCCCAGTCTTTCGCCAGTTTACTGGTTGAACAACAAGATGCCGGACATCTCGGGGTTCTTGTTCACAACACC
>JACCEC012593122.1_pt1 | contig 16270 bp, 16 predicted proteins | sample 7450121 | NCBI WGS metagenome assembly JACCEC01 (sample SAMN15323455, study PRJNA562643) | freshwater metagenome | isolation source: river surface water | place: USA:Blue River Watershed | collected 2017-08-18 | reverse complement strand
GCATCTACCTATCCTTTTTGTATTTAGCATCTACCTATCCTTTTTGTATTTAGCATCTACCTATCCTTTTTGTATTTAGCATTAAAAAATATTAAATATTGAATAAAAAATTAAATAACAATATATAATCATATATTTAGACTATAAACATATGAATAATAATATAGAAATAGTATATAATAAGTATTTATATAACAACTATGATAATTTTATATCTTTAATAATAAATAATTTTCAAAATAAACAAATACTATTAAATCGTACTAATAAAAATAAAATAAGAGATGAAATATGTATGAATATATCTTTAATTAAATTATTAGATAATAATTATTGTGAATTATGTAATAAATATGCTGATTATTATGGATATTGTATAAATCATTATGATCAAGAAATAATAAATAATCATAGAATTAATTATCTAAAAGATATTAATAGTTCTACTGATAAAAAAACACATTTTTTGAATTATTATAAAGAATATATTAATTTTATTAAAATGTCTAAAAATAAAATATTACATATACGTCAACATTATTCTGATAAAATATATTCAATATTAAATTTTACATTACAAAATAATTCAAAAGAATCTAATTTAAAATATATTGATTGTGATTATAATATTGATTATAATAAAATAAATGTTATTTTTAATGATGATATAGCAATTGATATCATATCTGATTTTTATAATTATACGCGGAAAAAAGAACAAAATATTATAATTCTATTAATATTTTTATTAAAAAAATATACATATGATAGTTTTATTTTTTATGATTTATATAAAAATCCTAATAAAAATATTACAAAAAATACATTTATTGGTAATAATAATATATTGTATAACCATATTTATAATTCAAAACTAATAAATAACATTGAGTATATGGAAACTGAAAAATTAGTTCATATTGACAATCATTCATTGAGAATTGATATTTATATTATTCTTAAAACATTCAATGATAATTATGAATATGAGTATTTTGAATTATTTATCGAGTGTGATGAAAAACATCACATACATAATACAAAAAATAACTATGATTTATTAAAAGATAAATACTGTATAAGTAATAATATATCATTATTACGATTAAATTTAGAAAAGAATAAAATTACTACAAAAGATATTAATTTTTGTTTGTTTTTTATGGAATATTTAATAAAATATAAACAGTCCATATATTATTTTTCTGATAAATATATACATACACATAAAATATTATTAACTCAACAAAATGATATTATAACTTTTGGAACAAATAATATTAAATTTGACATAAATAAATATAATGAATTATCTGATATTAAAAATATAGATAAACTAATAAAATCATCTTACTTAACATCTATTATAGATAAGTTTTCTGTAAAACATGAATATAATGAAATAAATAATTATATAGCAGAAGAAGAAATTAAAAATATATTAATAGAAAAAAAAATAGATCACAAAAATAGTTTTATAAATATAAAAAATCATAAATATTCTTAAATTCATTTTTTATTATTCACTATCAGAACTTTCAGTTTCATCTATTATATTCTTTTTAGATTTATTAGTTTTCTTTTGTAATTTTATCTATATTATGCAATAATTCTCTTTTACATTTACAAAATTTACTAATATGTCTTGTTAAATTGCCTTTAGTACTTTTTGCTAGCGTAAAGTGCTTAAACTTTTATTTAATTTAAATAGTTTTTAAGTAAGATAGATAGAGAGCATGTAGAAGTTAATCCATTATAAAGAACCATACTACCAAATAAAATTAAAATAATTAATGGTATAATATTATTTTTCTTTAATAAACTATCTTTTCTTAATTGTATATATAAGAATGTTCCTATTGATAGCATAACTATTCCCATAATTGTTTGTGTAATTCTCATAACATTGTAAAAGTTAAATGAATTACTTCCAATAATGTTTATTTTAATATTAGTATTTTCATTTAATGACACATTATTTAAACCATGTTTTAAATTAGAAAATTGAAGATTATTATTTACTTTAATTTTTTCATTATTCTTAAAATATTTATTTTTAATAAATTGAGATCTACTTGATGATTCGCATACAATATATATTTCATCAAAATCTTCTAAATTTTTAATAATCATTTGAGTATTAAATCTTATCATATACATTGGAATGTTATAAAAACTATATTCTTGAGATTTATCAAAATGTTTAGAATAAACTTCATCACTTTTACGTATATCTATAAATAAATACTTCATTATATATATATACAATATAATATTTTTTTTTCAGATAAAATATTAAAAACTCTATAAATTTATAATAATTTTATTTAAATATCATAATGATATTAATAACAATCACATTAATTCTACAATTATTGTTTCTTTTAATTCAAAATTAAAATGTTTAGAATGTTGATTAAAAAACTTATTAAAAATACACATTAAATCGATATATAATAAGTTATCATATTCAGAGTATTCACACATTTCTTCAGATATATTATTTATTGTATATATGAACTTATTTTTATCAATTCTTTCATCTATATTTTCTTTATCATTCATATAATAATCAATATAATTATAATAAAATACATTATCACATCTATCATCAAATAATAAAAAGTTATACCGTAAAGTGCTAAACTTAAGACACCCTTAAGTTTAGTACTTTTTGCTAGCGTAAGTGCCAAAGTCTATTACACTTTTAGTGTAATAAACTAGGCACTCTACGGTACACAATTATTTTAGATGAACTATATATAACAGAACCTTTTGTTCCATTATAATCTAATTGATAATATTTTTTAGAAGTATTATTTTGTAATGAATTAATTTTATCACAAAACGCTGATTTCATTAATTTTATCAAATCATGTTTATATATTTTATTTGTAAGATATCGATTGATTATTTCATATGGAAAAGGTATTTGCATATTTTGCATGTTATTTATTATATCATAAGAGTTAAATAAATTATCATAACCACTTTAAAAATCAATATTATTTTTTAGTAATAAATAAAACTATTTTTCATACTGTTTAATACCAAGAATCATAACAAGTTCATCTACACGTTTTTTGTTTGTTTCAAAAGTAACATCAATATTCACAGAATTCCCTTCATAATCAATATAATGAGGATAACAACCATAAAAGTTAATTGCACAAATTTTCTCATATTCTCTAACTAATTCAAGTTTATCGAGTAATTCTGTTTCACGATCTGTATTTTTTTCAATCAGCTCTAGTTCATCAATAATTTTCAATTCGTGCAACATAGCAATATCACGATTTTTAATGTTATCATAAACGACTTCAATCCAACGATTTCCGTCATTATAGCTTGCATTGTAAGTACCATCGCTGTAAAATGATGCAGCACCACATTTGCGTAGAGTTTTCGTCTGTTCAAGAACAGAAAGTAATTGTTGTTTACGTTCAGTAAGAGACATTTTTTAAAAGTTTATATTTATACATAAACTTTTAATATAAATAATAGTGATTTATTAATTTCAATTTTTATAAATATATTAAACTTTAAATCATTCTAACTTTAAATTTTTTAATATAATTATCATTATCATAATCACTATCATAATCACTAATATCTTTATTATGTTTATAATATTTTTCTTCATCTATATTCTCATTATTAATACGATCATTATTGCAATCAATAATTTCTTGTAAATCATCTTGTATCTTTGTTAATTCTTCTAGTTTTTCTAATTCATCTAATTCAATCTGTAAAAATCTAAGATATGGTGATAATTCTTTTAGAAGAGGTTTTATAAGATAATCATTTGATAATTGGATATCTAAATTATATGCTGCTTCTTTTAATTCTACATGAATTTGATTTTGTATAAAATTATTTTTATACATATTTACCTGTTCTAATTCATTCTCTATATATTCTTCTACAAGATCTCTAATATATCTCAATAAAGGTCTTATTATATAGTCTGTAAATTTAATTCCTGATTTATCTTCGTTCCATAAGTCTGTTGTTAATTTTACTACATAATTATATCTACTAGAGTCTGTATTATATATTGGTTGTTTATCAGATTCTTTATAATTAATCATTTTTAGAATAGATTTAGCAATATTAGAAATAAACATATTTTTAGAATAATCTCTTACAAATATTTTTTGTAAACTATAATCATCTTTTATTTCAGGACAACCATAGTCTAATCTTAGTATAGGAATACAATCATTCTTTTTAATTCTCTTCAATGGAGGAACAGATCTGTGATTTTCCATAAGATATTTTATAAGAGATGAAGCTTTTGTAATAGCTTTATTAACTACAGTTACGACTTCTTTTTTAGAATTATCTATTTCTTCTTTAATTTCTTGTTTTACATTATTAATATCATTTTTAATATCATTCAATTTATCGTTAATATCATTTGAATTATCTAGAACAGTTTTATTATTTTTACTATTTTTAGTATTTTTAGATTTAACTGTAATAGTTTTATTAGATTTGTTATTATGAAAATTATATTTATGATTTTTATAGGATGTTAATGATTTGAAATTTTTACTACAAATATAACATTTTAATTGCAATATTTCCTTTTCTAAATGACTTATTGATGAACAATGTCTATTGTAATGATATAGTTTATTTGCACTATATTTACACAGATTACATATTAATGACATATATTATATATAATATATTATATATTTAAAACTAATTGCATAATTAAAAGTAATTATATATACTATTAAAAATGTGCTATCCCATAAATAGAATATATAAAAGTATATCATATTAATATAAATATTGTTATAGTAATATTTTAAATGATACAAAGATGATATGTATACAAAAAATAGTGTATTAAATTAATATCATAAATAGTATTAAAATGTATAAAAGTATATATATATAATAATTATAAAGGGATTTGATTTATTGTTAAAAATATATTAAAATATTAAAAAGTATATAATATTAAAAACTATATTGTGCTCGCGTGCGCGCGCGCGAGCATTATATAATGATTAAAAGTATATATGTATATTGATTATAATGGGGTGTGTAAAAATATTTTTATGTGTGTTGAGGGGGTCAGGATTTTGAAAAAATTTTGTGAAAATATTTTATTTTACAAAAACATTAAGTTATCTCAAGAGTTTATTAATTATTTACAAAAACATTAAGTTATCTCAAGAGTTTATTAATTATTTACAAAAACATTAAGTTATCTCAAGAGTTTATTAATTATTTACGAAAATATCGAAAACATGTTTTATTATATTGACATAATCTTTAAAAGTATATATGTATACCACATAAAATGTGCTATCCCATTAATACAATATAAAAAAGTATATCATAATAATATTAATATTGTTATAGTAATATTTAAATGATACAAAGATTATATGTATACAAATTATAATGTGATATCTAATTATAGTAAATATTATAAAATGTATTAAAGTATATATGTATAATAATTATAAAGGGAAATGATTTATTATTAAAAAATATATTAAAATATATTAAAATATTAAAAAGTATATACTGTTAAAAACTATATTGTGCTCGCGTGCGCGCGCGCGAGCATTGTATAATGGTTAAAAGTATATATGTATAATAATTGTAATGGGATGTGTAAAAATTTTTTTATGTGTGTTGAGGGGTCTAGGATTTTCAAAATTTCCTGCAAAAATATTTCAAAAATATGCAAAATATAAGGGTAATATTTAAAATAATTTTAATAATAATTACAATTAAGAATAACTATATATTTCTATCATTTGTAACTATTAAAAACACTATTTTATGTATAAAATAAAAAATCAAAAAAATGATAAATTTTAATAATAAAAACTAAGAAACTATTGAGATAATTCAAGTTGTAATACAATAAATATAGAATAATACCGTGTAGTACCGTGTAGTGCCTAAGGGGGATCTTAAGTTATGGGCACTCACGCTTGCACTTTACGGTAATAATAAACTACCAAAAAGAATATAAATATAACATATACAAAAATATATTCTTTTTTATATAATTATAATATATAAAAATGGATATACAATTATATAGAATAAGACTTTCTTTAGTTCCAAATACATATTTTTTATTTGAACCAATTAACTATTATTATATTGATACACCTATTAGAAGAGTATTAATTTATCAAATATCATATACAGATACAACAAATCCAGCAAATAATATGACAACAAGAATACCTTATTATATTTCTGATGGACATACAAATCATTTTAGAGCAAATATGATTTATCCATTCATATGTTTTAATAATCAACTATCACAGACTACTTGTCCATTTGTTGTAAATCCTGAAAGATTACCAGAAGGTGGTTTAATCAAATTAAATATAGGAATTAATTTTGATACTAGTCAAATAACAGATTGGATACATCAACAAATAGGACAACATTTTGATCAAAACTTATTTAATTTTATGGATGAAGTTAGTAGAGATAGACATATAGGTGTAATTAGTGTCTTACCAAGAATTACAAATATATTAGATTTTTTTATAGCAATAACATCAGATTCTATAATTAATTTACGTCCATCTGTAAATTACAGACCAGTTTATACACCTAGACAAGAATATAATATAGATTTTGTAGATAATCATCCATATATGTTATATTATGGTTTAGATCCACAAAATATACAACATCAACAACAATTTAATAATTTTTTAGCAATTACCGATTATTATAGACAATTATTATGTGTAGCATTACATGATCAATATATTCATTATGTTAGATATAATATTATTACTCACGAACCAATAGTTTTACCATCTGTAACAGTATCTATGTTAGAATTTAATAGATTAATGATAACATGTAATGGTGACCAAAATAATCTACAACCACATTTATCACCAGATAAAATTAATTCAGTACAAATATTTGCAAGTATATCACATTTATTATATACACAATTAAAAGAACAAATCGAATTACATATGGAAATATATAATCAAAACGCATATAATTTTTTTAATAATGTAAATAATATGTTAATACCTGCACTTTATAATGCACCATTTAATCAATTATTGCAAACAAATATAGATGGATGGAATGCAAGATGTTATCGAACAAAATATCTTAAATATAAACAAAAATATCTTAAATTAAAAAAGATTTAAATTTACATTTCTAAAAATAAAATAATATATATTTATTATTAAAATAACTAAAATATTATTTTTCATTTTTTTAATTTAATAATATATTAATTATTATTAAATACATGAAAGCTTTTTATATATGTGAAGAAAAGAAATGTCCAATTGAACCATATAATATAACAATATTTTTTGAATATCCAAATTATTTTATGACGATAATATTTAATTCAAATCAATTATACGAAGATGATCTAAAAGATTTATTAACTCAACCATATGGACATATAAATATAGGTGAATGGCGAATAAATTATTCTATTAGAAACAAAGAAAAATATGTTATGTTTATGAAATATCCAGATTTGGTTTATTTTTCAGTAAAATTTGATGAAATATCTGATATATTTTTGTCATTGTATCAAAGAATTGTTATATAAAAAATATATATTATTTTTACTATTTTTATATTTTTTTATTTTTTTATAGTATATAACAATGGATTACTATACAAAGTATCTAAAATACAAATCAAAATATTTAGAATTACAAAGACAAAGCGGTGGTAAATGTTCTCTTTTAGAAAATAAAAATATATGTGCATTGAGAGAAAATAATTTTACTGAAAGGTTTATAACATCTACAAAAGACTTAAAAAAATTAACACCAGAAAGAATACAAAAAATGATAGAATTAAAAAAAGAACCATATAGATTTAGTGAAGATTATGTATATTTGGGTTCAGAATTAACACCAGAAAGAATACAAGTAATGATATACTTACGTGGATTTTTTGATGAAACAAAAGCATATGAAAAAGCAAAAGAATTACCAGAAGAAAATATAAATAAAATGATAGAATTAAAAACAACACATGGACTTAGTGATGAATATGCATATAAATGTGCAACAGAAATAACACCAGAACAAATAGAAAAAATGATAAAATTAAAAAAAGCAGGTTTTGGTGATCGCGTTGCATACAAGGGTGTTACAGAATTAAGACTAAAAGAAATAGAAAAAATGATAGAATTAAAAACAAAACATGGATTTAGTGATGACTATAATGCATATGAAGGTGCAAAATATTTAACAGAAGAACAAATAAAAAGAATTATAGAATTAAAAACAAAATATGGATTTGATGAAAACTTTGCATACAGTGGTGTAAGATATTTAACAGAAGAAAAAAGACAAAAAATGATAGAATTAAACACAACACATGGATTTAGTGATAAATATGCATATTTGGGTTTAAAAGAATTAACAAAAGAACAAATAGAAAAAATGATAGAATTTAAAAAAGAACCATATAAATTTAGTGATGTATATGCATTTGCAGGTGCAAAATTAACACCATACGAAATACAAAAAATGATAGAATTAAACACAAAACATGGATTTAGTGATGAATATGCATATAAAGGTGCGCAATTAACAGATAAACAAATAGAAAAAATGATAGAATTTAAAAAAGAACCATATAAATTTAGTGATGTATATGCATTTGCAGGTGCAAAATTAACACCAGAACAAATAGAAAAAATGATAGAATTAAACACAAAACATGGATTTAGTGATGAATATGCATATAATGGTGCAAAAGATTTAACAGATAAACAAATAGAAAAGATGATAACATTAAAACAAGCAGGTAAATCATACATAGAAGCATATGAACAAGCCAAATCTTAAAACATATACAAAAACCAATTTTTATTAAATAAAAAAATATAAATTATATTTTTTTATAATATATAACAATGGATTACTATACAAAGTATCTAAAATACAAATCAAAATATTTAGAATTACAAAGACAAAGCGGTGGTAAATGTAAGAATAATATATGTAAATTACAAGATGCTAAATTTGATAATAATTTTATAAAAAATAATGAAACAGAATTTAAAAAATTAAAACCAGAACAAATAAATAAAATGATAGAATTAAAAACAGCACCAAATAATTTTAGTGATGAATATTCATATGAAGGTGCAAAATTAGATGATACAACAAGAGACAAAATGAAAGAATTAAAAAATGTACATAAATTTACTGAAGAATATGCATATGAGGGTGCCAAATTAAAACCAGAACAAATAAAGAATATGATAGAATTAAAAACAAAAACAACAACATTATTAAGACCTTTCTCTGATGAATTTGCATATAAAGGTGCAACATTAGATGATACAACAAGAGAAATGATGATAAAATTAAAATCAAATAATCAACATATATTTGATAGTATATATTCATATAAATTTGCAAAGCTAATAATAAAATCACAAAATAAAATAAATTTAGATGAAATATTAAATTTATTAAATGAACGAAAATATGATAATTCTGAGGAACTATTTTACGAAAAGTATAGATCTACATACCGGGATTATTTCGGGGACGATTCTACAGACAATATAGAAAATAAATATTTAAAATAAAAAATATATAATTTATATTTTTTATAATATATAATAATGGATTACTATACAAAGTATCTAAAATACAAATCAAAATATTTAGAATTACAAAGACAAAGCGGTGGTAAATGTGATGCAGAATGTGTAGAAAAGTCTATAAAGATACAGTATAAAGCAGATGAGATTACTGCTATATCATTAGGTGTACCATCTAACAACCTGTGGGTAGTTAGACATTTGGAAGAAGCAAAATTTTCTAAAGAATATGCAATTCTAGCTGCAAAAGAATTAACAGGTGATAGTTCAAGTATAAGACAAAAAAAAATAGAAAAAATGATAGAATTAAAAAAAAACCATAAATTTTCTGATAAATATGCATACCTAGCTACAACAATTTTAACAGGTGATATAACAAGTGGACAAATACAAAAAATGATAGAATTAAAAAAAAATCATAAATTTTCTGATGAATATGCATATCTAGCTGTAAAGAATTTATCAGGTGATATAACAAGTGGACAAATAAAAAATATGATAGAATTAAAAAAAAACCATAAATTTTCTGAAAAATATTCATACCTAGCTGCAAAAGATTTAATAGGTGATATAACAAGTGGACAAATAAAAAATATGATAGAATTAAAAAAAAATCATAAATTTTCTGAAGAACAAGCATGTGAATCTGCAAAAGATTTTATGGGTGATATAACAATTGAACAAAAAAATAATATTATAAAATTACAAAATGCAAAAATTTCTAATGAATATGCATTTTTAGCTGCGCGAAAATTAAACAATGAGCAAATAAAAAAAATGTTAGACTTTAAAAAAAATGATAGCTCTAGTGATGATGATGCTGTATATAAAAAGGCATTACGTTCTTAATTTAAACCCCTTTAAATTAAATACTTTTTGCTATTACATAATACCGTAAAGTGCCTAATTTAAGCCCCCTTAAATTAAGAACTTTTCGCTAGCGTTAGTGCCCAAAACTTAAGACACCTAGGGGTCTTAAGATTGGCACTACACGGTACAAATACATTTTTTGCAAATTTCCTTACACCGATTAGTATAATTTTTAGTTAGACATTCTCCCTTAAAATTATTTTGAACACATTCACTACGATGACGAGATAAATATACGCAACAGCTAGTTAAAATTAATTCAAATTTACTAAGAGGACGCTTCTCTCGTAATGATTCAGAAAATTCATACAAATCTGTATAATTAATAGTTTCATCATTAATATCACCCCAATAAAACTCGGATATTTCCTTTAGTTTATCATCAGTAATATTAAAACTTTTCACAAAATTATAGATATTCTTATATATATCTGACATATCATCATTCAGATTAATTTTGTTAAGAAGAGCTTCAAAGAAAGAGTTCATTTTAAATATATGATTATTAAGATATATATAACTGATTATAATATGTATTATATTTTTTCAATTTTTATTATTAATCCAATGCATTAATAATAAAAAAGTAGTCGACTTTAAAGGAGATCAAATTTTTTATCATTATATTAAGTAATATTATAATGATTGAAACTATAAATAGATCATATAGTGTACAGTGCTTAATTTAAACAATTTAAAAACTAAATATTTCTTCAGGGATAAAACCAAATAAATAGCACATAACTTTATCTAAATAAACGACATCATTTTTTAATTTATGAGAATATAATTCTTCGTATAATGGTTTTTTATTAAAATCGAGTCCAGTTTCTCTAAAATATTCTCTATTAATAAAATTAAAATTCTTCATATCAAAAAATTCTATAATATCTATGGGCGTACTTGATATATATTTTGATATTCTAGATACAATCGAATCTGATTTTGTATCATTTGTAATCATATAATTTTCAAATTCTTTCATAATTGATACATGAAAATCACTTATCATTTCTAATAAATAAAACATCTTATATAATTTTTGTTTTTGTTCTCTATATTCATCATTAGTTGGATATTCTGATAAAAATTTATTAATACTATCTTTAACTCCACCCATATTAACAGGTTTTCTACCAATACATATTTCAAATATACTAAATAATATACAAAATAAATCATATAACGGCGATACAATTAAATTATTTGGTATAAAATTTTTTTTTTTAAAGTTATCAAAATATAATAATTTAAATATATTTGGAGTCCCACCAATAGCATTATTAAAAAAACTACTAGAAATAAATGATGTACCGAAATCAATTAATTTATATTTAACACCATCCTCATTATTATTAATAACAATAATATTTGATGTTTTAATATCACTATGAATAAATACATTACCATTCATTTTAAAAATTGTTTTATATATAGTTAATAATTTTTTAAATTTATCAACAATCTGTAGTTCTGTTATTTTTTTAACTTTTTCTAATATATTTTTTTTATCAGTCATTTCATCGTCATTATAATTTACAACAGTTACTATTTTTTCTAAATCATGATCACCTTTTTCTATAAATAAATAAGTTTCACACATATTATCATATTTTAAATTAAAGTTACAATTCTCTAATTTTTCATATTTATTGGCATTTTTATAATAATTATAAAAAGTATAATATCTATAAGAATCAGCACCAATATTTAATTCAAAATATCCTTTTAATTTAGTAAAAATATCCATATTAAGTAATGTTAAAATTTTATGAATATTTATTTCTTTTTTTGTTTGTTCAGTATTTCTAATATCTTTACAAATAATAATTTTTATAACAGTATTACCTGCACTAAATCCATAACCAAATGCTCCCTTTGATAATATTTTACCATTTTTAATATCTTCTAAAGTAATATTAGTTTGTTCACATCTTGGAACGACGTGAGCTAAAAATTTTGAAATATTTTATATATCTTTATCTGTAATTTTACAAGATTGTTCTAATTCAATTGGTCCACATTTTTTTTCCTTATAAGCTTTTATATCAATAATTAATTTTGTAATTTCTTCAGTTTCTTTTATATCATCGAATACTTTTGGTTTAGTAAGTGTATCACTTAATTTAGAATAATAATAATTAAAAATATCTGGATTTGTGTTTGTGTTATCTTGTGACGAATCAACCATATTATATAAGTCCATTATATATATTAGTTAACTTAGAAAATTTAATTTAAAAAATAAAAAAATATAATATTTATAAAAAAATTAACATCTAGAAAGATTTAAATAATATTTAACAATTTGATTAAAATAGTGATAATCATTATGTAATTTATTATTATTCTTTTCTTTATAAACTGGTGGTTCATTATTATAAATACGTGGAACTACTAGTTTTTCTAAATTATTTGCTTCAATATATTTGTTATAATCTTTTGTTTTAATTAAAATATTAAGATTTTTTTGATGGAAATCAAAAATTAAAGTAGTTAAACTTATTAAATTATTTATTAAATTTCTCATTTCATAACTAAAATTATTTTGTTCAACAACTTGTTTAACTCTCCATAATTTTTGATATAAATTTGTATTACCTTCTAATAAATCTAGTGTAGTATAACAAATAAATTCAAAAATAGCAATACATATACAAAACATATCATATAATGGAGATTTAATTCTTCCATAATCTTTATATTTATTTAATTCAGTTCTGTATTCTGGAACATCATATAACATATCATAAGTAAATTCAGTTCCTTTAATATCATTAAATACAAAGAATTTATCAATTAAATCTGATAAACCAAAATCAATAAATTTAAAATTTGTATCAGAAATATATACTATGTTTTCAATTTTAATATCATTATGAATAAATAATTTACCATGATTTTCTAAAAAATATTCAGATACTTTATAAGATTTTATTACTTTTAATAATGTATTAACATTATATGTTTTGTTAGCATTTAATGCCTTTTTAAGACCATTATGTTCAACAATTTTATCATTCATATATTTTGTTAGATCTCCAAACCCAGCCTCTAAAATCATATAAATTTCACAACCTGTAGTAAATACACCATTTCTTTGTGGTGTACTTGTACATACAACTTTATCATATTTATTACTATAATCATAATATTCATATTCATTTTGTCGATTACGTACAAAATAACCATTTAATTTAATAAAAACATCAAATTTAGAATTAACTAATTCAGAATGTAATTTTAATTCAGATTTTAATTCTTCAGTTGCCTTATTATCAGTACATATAGCTACTTTAATAATTTTTTTTCTAGAATTATTATTCATAGCAGTTATATATGAATATCCAAAACCCCCTTTAGCTAATACTTTACCATCTTTTAAATCATCTAATGTAATATCTATTTTTTTACATGTTGGAATTTCATGTGCAATAAAACTTGTTATTTCATTTAATTTATTATCATCTATTTGACAAGATACAGATTTATCATTTACACATTTTCTTTTAATAAAATTTTTAAATTCATCAGATACTTTTTCTGTGTGATTCATTATATATATTATATAATGAATAAAAAAATAACTTTTATAAATTTAAATATTTTGTATATTATTAATTAAATTACACATTATATTTATTTTTTTATCATTTGAATAGATTGTTACAATATTATTATCTAAATTGTTATCTAAATTATCAAAAGATTTCATTAAATTTAAATTTTCTGTATTTATATTTTTTCTATATTTTTCTAATTCTTCAATTATAAATATTGGTATTTTAATATTAATTAAATATTTATTAATATAATCATTTTTATTTATATCATTCATTTTTAATATTTTTTTATTATTACATATAATTTTATCAATATCACGAATAAAAGACATAACAATAATACATTTTGTTTTATAATCAAGATCTCCACCATTTAAATTATTTTTTTCAGATTCATATAATTTAATTGCTTTATTTAAATTTAATATATTATCATTATTACAATTATCATATAATTTCATAATATATTCACCAGTATTATCATTATAAACTATTTCTTTTGATTTATAACACCCCATAATATTATAAGTATAATTATACTATTAAATAAAATTATTCTTCTTTAACTTTTTCATTTTCATCATTTTTTTTAAAGATATTTTCATAATAACTTTCAGTTATAGTATGCATAAAATGAACACCATTTTTCATTGTAAAAAAGATCATAATTAGATTAAACCAATAATTTTCTACAAATTCTGGTTGGACACTCTTAATGTATAGAATTGTTGAAAACATTACACAAAATGGTGCACGCATCCAGATATTTAGGTACATACTGATTTTCTTTTCAGTTAATTTTGAAACTTTATTAAATTTTTGAAGAAAAAGAAGAAGATAAGTAATCCCTCCAGGAATACCAGACATAACGATCATTGGAACAATAAACATTGGATCATTATTAATGTATGTAACATACCAAAATACATGTGTTAGAAAATGATGAAGGAGTTCATCATTATAAATATTTTTGATATGATATTTAAGATGGAAAGTATGAAGTCCGATAACCATTGGGTAAATATAATCAAGATGTTCCCAATAATCTAGAGGAAAATGTTTACCAAGTGGATCAGAAATCATTTTAAATACAAAAGGAAGAGTGAACCAAGTATTAATCATATTTACTATTAGATGTAATAGAAAATATGAAGCATTAAAATCAAAAAACCGCTTCAAAATATAACTATATGATAATTGAAATATCACAAAAAATGGAAGTACTTCAATCACATGCGTGTAGACTAAATCAAAGATATCGTAAAGGTAAATCATATTATATTTATATATAATAGTAAATAAAGTATTAGAAATAATATAAAATTCAATTTTTTTTGTAAAAAAAAGTATCATCCTGAGAGATTTAATTAGCAATCATATTAAATGCTTCAAACCATTTATATTTATCAGAATTTGATGTAATATAACTAAGAGTTTCAATCGGAGTATAATGTTGAAATTGAGTATTAAGAATAATAAATTTTAATTCTTTTTCATACACATTTGCAATCATTTCAAGTGATTTTGAAAATATATTAATATCCTTTGTTTGATACATTTTTTCAATTATGATTTTAATATGTGTAGGAATATTATTAAAATAATAATAATTACCACAAAAGTCATCATCATCTTTTTCTGGTACTCCTTGTAAAAGTCGTTCATTAAATTCTTTAATTCTACGTAATAGATAGATAGAATAGTTTTTAAAATTATATTTAAAATCTTCTAGCATTTTTTCAATTTGACCATAAATTTGTTCTGATTGTTCAAATCCAAATCTTTCTAAAATAGATGCAAAATATATATCAATAGTATAATTATTCATGTTTTTATATTTTAGATAATATTGTTTAACAATATGTTTAATATTAAAAATCTTGATAACTTTTCTTTTTTTATTTTCAATAACAGTTGCAAGATGAGATTTTTTATCACACATATCAAAATAACATCCTGTAAAAAATCCATTACCGATACCATAAATGATTTGATCTGAATAATCAGAAATTAAATCTTCAAAATAAAAATCAAGATTTTTATAAGTATCACGTCCTGTAAAATCATGATATACAAATGTTATATCATTTTGAATACATAGTTTATTTAATTCTCTTAAATCTTCTGTAATATCTGTTAATCCTTCTGAATTATTATAAATCGATGCTTTTGTTATAACTGTTTTACGAAAAGTATAAACTGAAATACGTTCATTAAT
>JACCEC010032139.1_pt1 | contig 16270 bp, 17 predicted proteins | sample 7450121 | NCBI WGS metagenome assembly JACCEC01 (sample SAMN15323455, study PRJNA562643) | freshwater metagenome | isolation source: river surface water | place: USA:Blue River Watershed | collected 2017-08-18 | reverse complement strand
TGGAAGAAGGCCACCCCAATATCGTTGCGCCAAGAAAGCGGCCTTTCCACACGATTATTCCTGCATTCTTGACCAAAAACGGCCAACCCAGCATGGCCTATGGCGTGATGGGAGGCAATATGCAGGCCCAAGGGCACTTACAGCTCGCCATGTCAGTTGTTGACGATGACCTAAGTCCCCAAGAGGCCTCAAACTGCCCGCGTTGGCGTATCAACGATGAGGGCAGGCTCACAGTCGAAGCCGCCATGCCTGCGGAGGTCGTTGCAGACTTAAGAGCGAAAGGCCACGATCTGCTTGTTATGCCCGTTGACTCGACCGACTTTGGGAGCGCCCAAGCGATTGGGCGCGTGAGTGAAACCCTCGCCGACGGGTATCGAAGTGGTTCGGATCACCGTCGCGATGGTCAGGCTGTGGGCTACTGAGCCTCGACCATTTTTTGTAACTCACCCGATTGAAACATTTCCTGCATGATGTCGGAGCCACCCACAAACTCGCCGTTGATATAGAGCTGCGGAATCGTGGGCCAGTTGGCGAACTCTTTCACGGCCTGTCTGACGTCATCGTCTTCAAGCACATTCACTGTGACAAGGTTTTTGACCCCGACAGTTTTTAAGATTTGAATGGCACGCCCCGAAAATCCGCATTGAGGAAACTGGGCTGTTCCTTTCATAAACAAGACATAGGGATTGTCTGCAACGGTTTTGGCGATGAAATCTTTGGCTTCCATGGGCTAATCCTGTGTTCGAATGGTTTTGATTCTAGGCAGTTCCTGAAGACCACGTCAAACACGCGTCTTTCAGTTGATCAAGCACTTCAGGTTTTGGGGCTCGCATGGCGAGACAACAAACCCTCGGATGACCCGCCAGATCGCTCGCGCTGTATACATGGTAAAGGCCTTGACGCTCACCTAATGCCCTAATCGCCTCGGCTTGCTGATAGCCATGTTCAATCAGCAAGAGGCCAGGGTCTTCGATGAGGCCCATAGCAGCCCGTTTCACAAAGCCTTCGATGATTATCTGCATAGCCCCAAGTCCGTTGCCTTCGTCGCTCAAGGCAAGGCGCGGTTCAAAACGGAGGTCGCCCAGCTTCAAATGAGGGTCATCCATCGATAAATAGGGGGGATTGCTGAGTACCAGCGCCAAACTTTCCAAGGGGATGGATTCCCACCAGTCGCTGCGCTGAAATCGAATTTGCTGGCCAGACCCAAGCAGATGTTGCGCGTTGCGGCTGGCAAGCGCGAGTGCTTTCGGATTGATATCACAAGCCATCAAGCGTGCATCGGGACGGTGATGGGCGAGCGCAATGGCGATGGCGCCACTACCGGTACCAAGATCGATGGCAGCGCCATGCCTGGGCAATAAGCGAATAGCCGCATGGACTAGCCATTCGGTCTCGGGCCTCGGTATTAAGACCTCTTGATTGACCGCAAAACTTAAGCGAAAAAACTCTCTTTTACCGACCAAATAGGCCATCGGATGGCCTTGTGAACGTAACCCTAAAAACCTTGTATAACGTTCAAATTGCTGCTCACTGAGCGGTTCATCATCGTGTGCCAATAAGTACTCTCTTGGCTTTCCAAGAAGCATCTCAAGCAACATGAGGCGCTCGAGTCGGCTGACCGGCGGGTCGCTTTGTAAGCGAAGCGCATGCGCTAGGCTGTATGTCATGGATATCGACACGTGAGCCGTGTCATTAGCTTTCGCCAAGGCTTGCAAGTAAGTCGGCTTGATGGGCCGACGCTAAGGCGTCCAGTAACTCATCAATGTCGCCATCCATCATCGGTGCAATGCGGTAAAGCGTGAGGTTGATTCTGTGGTCGGTGATTCGGCCCTGTGGAAAGTTATAAGTGCGAATACGTTCTGATCGATCACCCGACCCGATAAGGCTTTTTCGATGAGCAGACTCTTTGGCCTGCGCTTCACGATCGCGTTGATCGCGAATCCTTGCAATCAGCACTTGCATGGCTTTATCGCGGTTTCGGTGTTGGCTACGGTCGTCTTGGCATTCAGCAACGATGCCTGTTGGCAAATGGGTGATGCGCACCGCTGATTCGGTTTTATTCACATGCTGCCCGCCTGCACCCGAGGCGCGAAAGACGTCGATGCGTAACTCACCCGGATCGATGACGATATCGCCCATATCATCGCCTTCGGACAAGACGGCAACCGTGCACGCTGAGGTATGAATACGCCCTTGGGACTCGGTGACAGGAATACGCTGTACACGATGGCCGCCCGATTCGAACTTCATCCTGGCAAATACCGCCTCACCCTCGAGTCGTACAACGACCTCTTTGTAGCCTCCGAGCTCGGATTCACTCGCCGAGAGCAGTTCGCTGCGCCAGCCTTTGCGCTCGGCATAGCGCAAGTACATCCTGAGCATGTCGCCGGCAAAAAGAGCCGACTCATCACCACCCGTGCCTGCCCGAATTTCCAGCAACACATTGCGATGATCGTTGGGATCTTTTGGAAGCATCAAGGTTTCGAGGAGCTTCACTTCTTGCTCCATGTGCTGTGAGGCCTGGCTTTCTTCTTCTTTTGCCCATTCGCCGAGTTCGGGGTCTTGAATCATCTCGCGCGCGGCAAGCATATCGGCATGAGCCTGTTGCCAGGCGTGAAAATGTTCCATCAACTGGGTGAGTTCGGCGTGCTCACGGTGGTATTGACGCAGTGCCTTGGGGTCTTTTAGTAGCTGATCGCTCGATAACAGGCGATTGACGTCTTCAAGGCGTTGCGCATGCTGTTCAAGCTTTTGGATCATCGACGGTTTCATAGGATCTGAAGCCTGGCTGGGCTTATAGGGGAGTCAAGAAGCAATCTGCCGGCAAGAAGCGGCAGCTCAAGTCGGGCGTCGCTAAGACTCTGCGTTGCGCAGATTTAAGCGTTTGCTTGAGCGATTTAAACGGTCGAGGCGTTTTCCATGGGCGCGATTGGGTAACCAATGCGCGTCTTGGGCTTGTGTGCCAAGACCTGCTGCGTCTTGCAGCATTTGAGTCGGCCCATGCAAGAACTTCGCTGTTAATGCGAGCGATAAGCCTTCGATCACTCGGCCTGGATCCTCGCCCCTGGCAAGTAAGCGCATGGCGCGCTCAAGCTCAAGACGACGCAGTGCCTGGGCTTTTTCGTGTAGTTCTTGAATTGCGGGCACCGCACGCCTTCTTGCCAACCAGTGCATGAAGTGTTCAACGCGAGCCTCGATGATTGCCTCGGCCTGTGAGGCCGCCTGCCGACGGTTAGCCATGCCCTGGCGCACGACTTCGCCCAAATCGTCGACGGTGTAGAGGAAGACGTCGGGTAGCCTGGAAACTTCGGGTTCGATGTCGCGCGGCACTGCAAGATCCACCATAAATAAGGGCTTGTGACGCCGCGCTTTAAGCGCGCGTTCGACCATACCAAGCCCCATGATGGGGAGCGAACTCGCTGTACAGCTGACCACAATGTCAAATTCATGCAGGCGGGTTGAAAGTTCGGAGAGTTCCATGCTTTGAGCAGCAAAGCGGCGCGCAAGGCCTTGTGCGCGGTCAAGGCTGCGATTTGCAACCAGCATCGCCTTGGGATGGCGCGCTGCGAAATGGGTGGCCGCAAGCTCAATCATTTCGCCAGCGCCCACAAACAAGACACGCGTGTCTTCAAGACGCTCAAAAATTCGTTCAGCCAGGCGCACAGCGGCGGCGGCCAACGACACCGATTGCGATCCAATTTCGGTTTGAGTGCGAACTTCCTTAGCGACGGCAAAGCTACGTTGGAAGAGTTGATGCAAGTGCGGACCCAAGGAGCGAGCCTCTTGGGCCGTTCGTACGGCGTCTTTCATTTGACCGAGGATTTGCGCTTCGCCCAGCACCATCGAGTCGAGTCCACTGGCCACCCGAAAAGCGTGTCGTACGGTTTGATCGCCTGGGAGCGTGTAGGTATGGCTTCGGATATCGCCCGTTTTGAGTCCACCGTGAGAGGCAATCCACTGCTCGAGGGCCTGCGAGGCAGCTTGCGGCTGTGGGGTTGCACAGTAAATCTCAGTGCGATTACAGGTTGACAGGATGGCCGACTCGCGAAGCAGTTCACCCGCCCTTAACTTTAGATCATGAGCAGCTTTGACTAAGCTTTCCCCGGCGAAGGCTACCCTTTCACGCATCGCGAGAGGCGCGCTTTGGTGGTTGAGTCCGAGGGTGAGCAAATGCATGGTCAAATGGGGAAGGAGTTGCGCTTTATCGTCGGTGGCTTTGGTGAATCGAGGGTTAAGTCTCTTAGTCGCTCGCTTTTATGGCCGGTTAGGGCGTAAAAACAGATGATAGGCTGGATTGTTGGTTTCCTCCAGATGCGGATAGCCTAAACCAGAAAGAAAGTGTTGGAATGCTGCTTCATCGGCTTGGGGTACTTGAAGCCCAACAAGTACCCTGCCGAAATCGGCACCGTGATTTCGGTAGTGAAAAAGCGAAATATTCCAGTCAGGCCGCATTTGGGTCAGAAATCGTGACAAAGCACCAGGGCGTTCAGGAAACTCAAATCGAAAGAGGCGCTCATCCTTGGCGTGGCTTGAGCTGCCTCCGACCAAATGTCTGATGTGAAGTTTGGCCATTTCGTCATCGGTCAGATTAATCGTCTCAAGGCCTTCTTGGGCAAAGATGCTGGCGATCGCGTTAGCTTCATCACGGGCTTGAATTTGAATACCTACAAAGACATGCGCTCGCTTTAAGTCACTCATGCGGTAGTTGAATTCGGTGACATTACGCTGGCCGATCAGTGCGCAAAACCGTTTAAACGACCCACGTTGCTCAGGGATGGTGACCGCAAAAATAGCCTCACGCTGCTCGCCAATCTCGGCCCTTTCAGACACAAAGCGTAGCCTGTCAAAATTCATATTGGCGCCGCAGGCAATCGCCACCAAGGTCTTATGCTTTGCCTGATCGGGTCTTTCGGCCCAGACCTTTGCACCGGCGATAGCAAGCGCTCCGGCCGGCTCCATGATCGAGCGTGTGTCTTGAAAGACGTCCTTGATTGCGGCGCAAATGGCATCGGTATTAACGCAAATCACCTCATCCACGAATTGTTGGGCGAGGGCGAAGGTTTCTAGGCCAACCTGCTTCACCGCTGTGCCGTCGGAGAAAAGTCCCACCTCCGACAAGACCACCCGCTCACCGCAAGCTAGTGACTGGGCCATGGCATTGGAGTCGTCTGTTTGTACCCCAATAATCTTGATCTCTGGCCTAATCTGTTTTACGTAAGCGGCAATTCCGGCAATCAGGCCGCCACCACCGATTGCAACAAAAATGGCTTCGATCGGGTCGGGGTGTTGGCGCAAGATTTCCATCCCGATCGTGCCTTGGCCGGCAATGACGTCGGGATCATCAAAAGGGTGAACAAAGCTAAAGCCATGCTTCTGTTGCAAACTCAGGGCATGACTGTAGGCATCGCTGTAGCTATCCCCGGCAAGTACCACTTGTGCCTGCCTTGCGCGTACGGCCTCGATTTTGACCGCCGGTGTTGTGACGGGCATGACAATCACAGCATGACAACCGAGGTGCTGGGCAGCCAGCGCGACGCCTTGAGCATGGTTACCGGCCGAGGCAGCGATCACACCGCGGGCGCGCTCCTCCTCGCTAAGTCGCACCATTTTGTTGTAGGCGCCACGCAATTTGAAGGAAAAAACCGTTTGCATATCTTCGCGTTTGAGCAAAAGTCGATGCCCAAGGCGCTCAGAAAGACCGGGTGCCGCTTCAAGCGGCGTTTCGCGTGCCACATCGTAAACCCGAGCAGTGAGTATGCGTTTCAAGTAGTCAATCGGCATTGGCGTTATGCCCCAAATCGGTCAATCCTCGATTTTAGATCGGCTTGGCCGCCATGAGCACAAGCCTAGAGAATGCCCTTGCGGCAGCACTGGCCTGGTTTGCCCTGCCGCAGTTTGGTTTATCCACGGTCTTCATCACGGCTTTTGTCTCTGCCACGCTCCTTCCCATGGGTTCGGAGCCGGTTGTTTTCGGCTACGTCAAGCTTCATCCCGAGCAGTTCTGGCTAACCATCGCCGTGGCAACGCTGGGTAACACCCTCGGGGGTGCGGTCGATTACTGGATGGGACGAGGCGCTCAAAGCGCAGCTGCCGCTATGGGAGCACTTGGAAACAAGGGTGGCAAGCGTTATTTGGGCTGGTTTGAAAGGCTAGGCCCTAAAGTACTCATTTTTTCGTGGTTGCCGATTGTTGGTGACCCATTATGCGCGGTGGCAGGCTGGTTAAGGCTGGCCTTCTGGCCTTGCTTGGCCTGGATTGCGATTGGCAAGTGTTTGCGCTACGTCACCATGACCTGGTTACTGATGGAGATTCCCGATCAGTTCTGGAAATCACTCCTGCCATGAGCATGATTCAAACCCTTGTTGAGGTTCGCAGGCAAAACGAAGCAGTCTTCGCTCTGTAGGGAAATGCTGCGATGCGAGAAAGTCTACGTACAATCTTCGGATGAATGCTCCGCTAGGCAGGTTTTGATGAATGCTCCTCTTACCGAGGCCCTAAAGCCCATTGAGCAAGCCGAAGCAAAGGCGTCGTCTGCTCAACGACTTCGCGAAATCCCCTATAACTACACCTCGTTTTCCGATCGAGAAATCGTCATGCGCTTGCTCGGAGAGCGAGGCTGGTCCTTGGTTGAGCGCTTGCGCTCGCAGCGCAAAACAGGTCGCTCCGCCCGCATGCTGTATGAGGTGCTTGGCGATATTTGGGTCGTCGAGCGCAACCCTTATTTGCAGGACGATTTGATCGATAACCCCAAGCGACAGGCCTTGCTGATTGAGGCATTGCATCATCGACTTGGTGATATCGAAAAGCGTGGTGACGAGGGGGCTGGGCTTTCGGGCGACGTAGCGGCTTTGCTGGAGTTGGCAAAGCGCGCGGTAGCACATTTTGAACAGCAACTCTCTCAAGCTTCATCGATGCGCAAGCGTGCGATGCGTCTGCTTGCGAAACATACCGCTAAAGACAATATTTGTTTTGACGCCATGTCGCGGGTGTCGCATGTAACTGATGCGACCGACTGGCGGGTTGAATATCCTTTTGTGGTGCTCGCCCCCGACTCCGAAGCAGAGGTGGCGGCCCTTGTTAAAGCCTGTATCGATCTGGATTTGACCATTATCCCTCGCGGCGGTGGTACGGGTTATACCGGTGGCGCCATTCCTTTGCATCCCATGTCTGCAGTGATCAACACTGAAAAACTAGAGCAAATTGGCGAGGTGCAGCTCGTTGATTTACCCGGATTGGCCAACCAAGTCGCGGTGATCGAAACCCAGGCTGGTGTGGTCACCAAAAGGGTGACTGAAGCTGCCGATCGCGCGGGCTTTGTTTTTGCAGTCGACCCCACTTCATGGGAAGCGTCTTGCATTGGCGGAAACATTGCCATGAATGCTGGTGGCAAAAAGGCCGTGCTCTGGGGGACGGCGCTCGATAACCTTGCCTGGTGGCGCATGGTCGACCCGCAGGGCAACTGGCTCGAGGTGACTCGCATTGGCCATAACCTGGGCAAAATCCACGATGCCGATGTCGCCCATTTCGCTTTGCATTGGTACGCTCCCAATCAGCTTGCTGCAAACGGGCAGATGCAGGGGGCAGCGATTCGATCTGAAAACTTGAGCATTCCTGGCAATCGCTTCAGAAAGCTTGGCCTGGGAAAAGATGTGACTGATAAGTTTTTAAGCGGTCTGCCGGGAGTCCAAAAGGAAGGCACAGACGGTCTCATTACCTCGGCGCGCTGGGTCTTGCATCGAATGCCATCGTTTACCCGAACGGTTTGTCTTGAGTTTTTCGGACAGGCCGCGCTTGCTGTGCCTTCAATTGTCGAAATCAAGGCTTATCTGGATCAGCGCCCAGGAGGCGCTTTATTGGCCGGGCTTGAACACCTTGATGAGCGCTACCTGCGTGCGGTGGGCTATGCCACCAAATCGCGTCGTGGTGGCTTGCCGAAGATGGTCTTGATTGGCGATATCGTAGGCGACGATGACAGTGCTGTTGCTCGCGCAAGCGCCGAGGTTGTGCGCCTGGCGAACCTGCGAAGTGGCGAAGGTTTTATAGCGGTGAGTGCCGAATCGCGCAAAACGTTTTGGGCTGATCGAGGACGTACTGCAGCGATCGCAAGACATACCAACGCATTCAAGATCAACGAAGACGTCGTCATACCACTGCCCATGATGGCTCGTTATACAGACGGTATCGATCGAATCAATATCGAGCTTTCCACCGCAAACAAGCTCGATTTGGCCACGGCCGTACTCGATTTTCTTGCCCAAGATGTTGCGAAGCTTCCGATTGCGCCAGGCGATGATCCCGAGTTTGCCAAACAGTCCCTTGACGACTTACTGGTTCAACGTGTGGAAGATGCACGCAAAGTCATTGAGACGGCGATGGCACGTTGGCGTTTTCTTATCGATTCGATGGATTTGCCGTTGCAAGGCCTGATACCTTCCCTAAGGGCTCATGGCGTTGACGCCTTATTTGATGCAGATTTCAAGTTGCTTGCCCCATGGCAGGCTGTAATCGACCAAGGCCGCGAACCCCAACTCTTCGAACTGCTTCAGGATCGAACGATTAGGATTGCATGGCGTCAAGATGTTCTAAAGCCACTCAACGCGTTGTTTTCGGGGGCTTACTTTGCACCGATTCGTGAAGCGATCCATGCGATTCATACACGATTGCGGCGCAGCCGGGTCTTTGTTGCTTTGCATATGCACGCAGGCGATGGCAATGTTCACACCAATATTCCCGTTAATTCCGACGACTACGGCATGTTGCAGCAGGCCAATGCGGCTGTTGTAAAAATTATGGCGCTTGCGCGATCGCTTGGCGGTGTGATTTCGGGCGAACACGGCATTGGCATCACCAAACTTGAGTTTTTAACCGAAGAAGAGCTCGGGCCTTTTGCTGAGTATAAAAAGAGGATCGATCCGAGCGGACACTTTAATCGCGGCAAATTACTTAAAGGCGCCGATTTGAGTCGAGCCTATACGCCAAGCTTTGGGCTTATGGGTGCTGAGTCATTGATTCTCCAACAATCGGACATTGGGTCGATCGCCCACTCAATCAAAGACTGCCTGCGTTGCGGCAAGTGCAAGCCTGTTTGCACAACTCATGTGCCACGCGCCAATTTGCTTTACTCGCCGCGCAATAAAATTCTCGCAACCTCATTGCTTATTGAAGCCTTTCTTTACGAAGAACAAACACGGCGTGGTGTATCGATTCGGCATTGGGAAGAGTTTTCAGATGTCGCCGATCATTGCACGGTTTGCCACAAATGCGAGTCGCCATGCCCGGTTGATATCGACTTTGGTGATGTGTCGATGAACATGCGAAATTTGCTTCGAAAAATGGGCAAAAAGCGCTTCAACCCCGGCAATGCTGCAGCCATGTTTTTCCTCAACGCAACCGATCCCGATACGATTCGCGCAACCCGGCTTGCGATGGTTGATGTGGGTTTTAGAGCGCAACGGCTTGCTGCCGATTTGCTTAAACGCTTTTCTCGACCCAATCGCGAGCGTCCGCAGGCTAGCCTAGGGCGTCCGCCAATGCGCGAACAGGTGCTGCACTTTGTGAATCGTAAGCTGCCAGGCAATTTGCCGAAAAAGACAGCGCGTGCACTGCTCGACATTGAAGATGCTCGATATGTGCCTATTATTCGCAACCCTCACAGCACGCACGTGGACAGTGAGGCGGTTTTTTATTTTCCGGGATGTGGCTCAGAGCGTCTCTTTTCGCAGGTGGGTTTGGCAACGCAAGCATTACTTTGGGAAGTTGGGGTCCAAACAGTTTTGCCCCCAGGCTATTTGTGCTGTGGTTATCCGCAAAAGGGATCGGGGCAGTTTGATAAGGCCGACAAGATCATTACCGATAATCGCGTGCTTTTCCACAGGGTGGCAAATACCCTCAACTATCTTGATATACGGACGGTGGTCGTGAGTTGCGGCACTTGTTTTGATCAACTGCAGTCTTATGCATTTCATGACATCTTCCCCGGTTGCCGCATCATTGATATTCACGAGTTTTTGATGGAAAAAGGCATGAAACTCGAACATGCGACCGGTGTACGCTACACCTATCACGATCCCTGCCACAGTCCGATGAAGCAATACCAGCCGCTCAAGGTTGTCAATCAATTGATGAATGAGTCGATCAATGGCAGTATCGAACGTAATGATCGTTGTTGTGGCGAATCGGGTACCTTTGCCGTCACTCGTCCCGAAATCGCCACGCAAGTCCGCTTTCGAAAGGAGCAGGAATTGCTCAAAGCGGCCGAAGCGATGCGCAAGAGCGCGATAAACAATGTAGTAAAGCCCGCAGAAAACCTCGCAGTAACTTCCGCGGATAAGCCCGCAGAAAAGATCAAAGTGTTGACCTCTTGCCCTTCATGTTTACAAGGTTTGAATCGTTATGAAGATGTAACTGGCATGCAAGCCGATTACATTGTTGTTGAAATGGCTCAACATTTACTTGGCGCGCAATGGTTGCCCGAGTACGTCGCTAAGGCCAATCAAGGCGGTATCGAACGGGTATTGCTGTAATGGCTCCCATCCCTGAATCAATTGTTTCGCACCAGCAATCCTGTGTGCTCGAGCTTGTATATGCCCAAGATAAGCGCTACAAGCTAAGCTATGAATTTTTGCGCGTTCACTCCCCTTCTGCTGAGGTTCAGGGGCATGGCCCAGGACAGCAGGTGTTGCAAACCGGCAAGCGTGAGGTCCGCATCCGTGCGATCGAACCCGTGGGCAACTATGCACTGAAATTGGTGTTTAGCGATGGCCATGACTCTGGCCTTTATTCCTGGGATTTGTTATACCGATTCACTCAACACTACGAAGCATTGTGGGCAGATTATTTAAAGGCTTTACAGGCTGCCGGTGCATCAAGAGATTGACCGCACAACGCCTACCCAAACCATCGTCCCACCCACTGAATCCTGAGGCATATGGCAGACCAAACCGATTTTGGGTTCTCCAAGGTAAATAAGCAGGACAAAGCAGCCCGCGTCGCCGGTGTTTTTGACTCGGTTGCTTCGCGATACGACTTAATGAACGACTTGATGTCGGTCGGATTACACCGCATCTGGAAACATGTCGCTGTCTTCTTCGCGGATTTGCGGGAGGGTATGGAAGTCCTTGATGTGGCTGGCGGCACGGCCGATTTAGCCTTAGCCATGGCTAAGCGGGTTGGCGCTCAGGGCCAGGTAGTGCTGTCAGATATCAATGGTGCAATGCTGTGTCGTGGCCGTGATCGATTAATTGATGCGGGACTTAAAGCGCCGGCGGTTCAATGCGATGCCGAAGCCTTACCCTTTTGCGATCATCGTTTTGACCGGGTAACGGTGGCTTTTGGCCTACGAAACATGACCCACAAAGATAAAGCGCTTGCCGAGATGAGACGGGTGTTGCGACCGGGCGGGAAGCTCTTGGTATTGGAGTTCTCAAAGGTTAATCCATCGCTTGAAAAACTTTATGACCTTTACTCGTTTCATGTGCTACCTCGCTTGGGGCAGCTGGTTGCGGGTGATGAAGCCAGCTATCGCTATTTAGCCGAATCCATTCGTATGCACCCCGACCAGGAGAGCCTGGCAGCTATGATGCGGGAAGCAGGCCTTGAAGCGGTTCGCTACACCAACCTTACTGGTGGCGTGGTTGCTTTACACGAGGGCATCAAACCATAATAGTCCGACTCACTGGCCGGTCAGCTTGGCCGTTTGACATTCAAGGAGGAAAAGTCATGGGTTCTTTTATCGCTTCGCGATTTAAATCGTTAACACAGAACTTAAAGCATGTTGCTTTGAGTTTTGCTATGGTTCTTGCGCTTGCGACAGCCGGTCTTTTCAGTGCCGACGCCGAAGCGAGCAAACGTCTAGGATCAGGTGGCTCCTCGGGCAAGCAATCCTCGATTGCCACGCAAAAGCAAGCCACGCCGCCTCAAGCCGCACCCTCGCAGGCTGCTGCCCCCGCCGGCGCCCAAGCCGCAGCCCAGTCGCAACGTAGCAAATGGCTTGGTCCGATCGCCGGTCTGGCAGCGGGCTTGGGTCTTGCAGCGCTTGCTTCCCACTTTGGCTTTGGCGAAGAGCTTGCAAACTTCATGATGATTGCGCTCTTGGTTATGGCCGTTTTATTCATCATTCGCATGGTGATGGCAAGACGACAAGCGGCCAACCAAGCTTCGTCGGCTTCAGGACAACCCGCTTGGGCAGCCGCGGGCGCTGGGTCAAGCTCGCAGCCGGGCCATGGTCAGGCGCAGCAACATAACAGCTTATTCAGTCAGCAAAATACCGCGCAACAGCCTGCTCAAGCCGGTGGTCTATTCAGTTCAGTGAATCAAGCCGCTGCTACGCCCGCGGTTTCTCAGCCCTGGGGCGTGCCAGCCGATTTTGATGTGGCGGGTTTTGTTGAAAACGCCAAGCACCACTTCCGTCGACTTCAGGCAGCTAATGACGCCGGGAATCTTGATGATTTGCGCGAGTTCACGTCACCGCAGTTGTTTGAAGAGTTTGCGGCAGAGATCCGTACACGCCAGGGCGAGAACTACACCGAAGTCGTTCGACTTGATGCTGAGTTGCTTGGCATCGAAACACAAGATGGCGAGTATTTGGCAAGCGTGCGCTTTAGCGGTCTTATTCGTGAAGGCCGTAACATGCCCCCACAGACCTTCGACGAAGTCTGGAATCTCAGCAAACCGCTCCAGGGTGCCGGCGGATGGGTCTTGTCTGGGATTCAACAAATGGGTCAAAGCCATTAAGCCAATCATCGAGCGCCTCAGTCTTAACGGGCTGGGTGCGCTTTTTCGACAAAACCCTTGGGCTGCTCAACGTCTTGCTGGTTTCGCTGGCAAGACGTTTTGTTTTCATCTTCTTAATGGGCCCAGTGCGCTCCCGTCATTTTGGTCGATGCGTATTGCACGTGATGGCTATTTAGAGGCAGCCCATGTTGAAGGCCACGACCTAAGTCTGAGCTTGAACTTCGAGTCTGGTTTGGTTGCGCAAGTTGTCCAACAAGGTCCGCAAGCGCTTTTGACCAAACTTAAGCTTGAGGGCGATGTGATGTTGGCGGCAGCGCTTGGGGAAGTGTTTCGAGATTTGCAATGGGACTTGATCGAGCCGATCTCAGCCTACACTGGTCCGATCATCGCGCATCGTCTTGATCTTCAGCTTCAGCGTTGTGTTTCGGGTTTGAAGCAATGGCTTGCTGATTCGGCATCGGCAAGGCGCGAGCCATCCACTGCATCACAAGAAACCAGGCCAAGGCCATCAATGTAGGCCCCAAAAACACCCCGATCACGCCGAAGGCAATAACGCCTCCCACAGCACCCACCAGGGTGAGCACGAAAGGCATGGCGGAACCTCGGCTGATCAGCATCGGCTTAATCACGTTGTCTGCACTTGAGATGACTAAAGCGCCCCAGACCAGCATGAATATGGCCCAAGGCATTTCACCTTGTTGAAGCAGCCAAAATGCCGCTGGCCCCCAAACAAGCGCGGTGCCGAAGGGTACAAAAGCCCCCAAGAAGGTGAGTAGTCCTAAGGTGAATGCTTTGGGCACGCCTGCTAAGGCATAGCCTGCCCAGCCTAATAAGCCCGATACCAAGGCCGTACCCACGATACCGTAAACGACGCCCTCAATCGTTCGGGCAGTAAGGCTCAATAACTCAGGTCCTTCGGCTGAAAGTCGTCGGGCGCCCTGGTTTAACCAGGCCGCGATCCTTTCGCCATCGCGTAAAACAAAAAACGATAAAAACACTGCGATAAGCAGTTCAGCGATCCCGCTGCTTACTTCTCTAGCGGCGCTCAAAATCAAGCCACGGTGTTGTTCGAGCAGTGCTAAGGACTGCGCGAGCAGCGCGCTCCCATCATGACGATAGTGGGCCCATTGATCAGCAAGCCATTGCCCCAGCAGTGGGATGGTGCCGAGCCACTGCGGGGGTTCGGGCAGCCCGTCTTGCATCAGATGGCGGACTTGGCTTAAAAGGTCTTCGGTATAGTTGGCGAGCAAAACGCTTGCCGCTGCTATGGGTGCAACAAGCAGGCCCAATAAGGCAATACTGATAAAGGCCGCCGACAAACCACGACCCAATTTCATCTTATGGGCCATTAAATCACGTAGCGGCCATAAGGTAATACTCACAATCGCCGCCCAGAGCAGGGCGCTAAAAAACGGCAAAACCACCAGCACAGCAGCAATCAGTAAGACGATTGCTGCTGCGATCCCGAGCCAACGGTCTGTGCTTCGATGATTTGCCATAAGGCAATGCTAAAGCTAAAGCGGGGAAAGCGCAGCCATGGGCTTGGAGAGCGTTCGACAAGGGCCCAGATCAGACATTGGCTTAAGACCTGAAGATAAAGTAAACCGCACCCACCAAGCAAAGCCCAGCCCATAGATAGTCGAGCTTGAAAGGCTGGTTCATCACCAGCATGGAAAACGGCAAAAAGACAGCCAGCGTGATCACCTCTTGCATGATTTTGAGCTGTCCAAGGTTGAGTTGGGTAAAACCGATGCGATTGGCTGGCACTTGGAGCAAATACTCGAACAAAGCAATACCCCAACTGATCAAAGCTGCCCACCACCAGGGTTTGTCGGCCAGATGCTTTAAATGGCCGTACCATGCCCAGGTCATGAAAACATTGGAAACAACAAGCATCGACCCACTAATAAGTGCGATTTGTCCGAAGCTTGCCTGGCTGAGCCAGGCTGCCCAATGGGTTGTGAGTGATTGAAACATGGTCGTCGGTGAGGTGAACCCTGGTAGGGAGGTTATCGCGAATTGAGCCATGCATGGATCGAGTGGCTTGCCGTCTTCACGGCCTTGACGGCTGTGGGCCTCGGTGTGTTGGGTCGACGCATCACTTGGATTTTCTGGCTAATTTCAAGCCTGCTTTACCTCAGGATTTTTGCCGAGGCAAAGCTTTGGGCCGATACTGCCTTGCAGCTTGTTTTTATGCTTGCGGCGGTTTGGGGTTGGCTGCGCTGGGGCCGACAAGTGTTTTCACCTGGTGTCATGCCTATGAGGGCAAGGTTGGTCGCTTTGACTTGCGCCTGTTTATGCTGGCTTGCACTTTATGGTTTGCTCACCCGCATGGGAGGCCAAGCCGTGCTCGCTGACGCTTTTGTTGGCGCATTCAGCCTTGTAGCTCAGATTCTTATGGTCCGTCAAAGGATTGAACATTGGTTGTTTTGGCTTGCGGCAAACTTGATGGGCGTGGGGCTTTTCTGGCTTCAGGGCTTGAAAGCAACAGCGGGTCTGTATCTGCTCTTTGCGCTTCTTGCACTTGTGGGTTTGCGGCAATGGCAGCGGCAACTCGCAATCAATAAGGCCTCAAGCTGATGAATCTCGGCAATCAACAAGCGTTCTTGAGCCATGGAGCAGACAGGCAACCATCATGCAAGCTTTGGACCAAAAGCCCTTGGACGCCATGCATCAAGTGCGTGTGATTGCGATGCTTGGTGGCGAGTGCACAGGCAAAACCAAGCTTGCACAGTCACTGGCACACACGCTCAAGCTCGGTTATGTACCTGAAACCCTGCGATTATTTGTTGGAGAGCATCAACGCAGTCCACGCCAGGATGAGCAAGAGCCAATCTTGATCGCCCAATGCGATGCGATCGGCAAGGCACTTTGCGGACTTGACCGCCCTCCAATCGGTCCCCTGTTGATCTGTGACACCTCTCCTTGGATGACTGCTGTTTACAGCTTGCAGTACTTTGGCGATACCGGCCTATTTGCCAAGGCCGAGCGCTTGATGTTGGACTTGGCTGAGACCTATCGTTTTCGCTGGCTCCATTTGCATTGCGCTGATGACATCCCCTGGCAGGCGGACGGCGTACAGCGCGACGGGCCCGGTCATCGCGCACTTAGCCGCGTGCTCATTGAGCGGTACCCACCGATGCAAGGAGCGATTGGCCATGGCAGGGTCGAGTTGCTTGAAGGAGGTTTTGAGCAACGTTTGACTTGGGTGAGAGAAACGCTCGCTTGCCGGTGCCTGGACTGATTCACCATCTGGAAAAGCGCCTGACAAGAGCCTGAAAAGAGCCTGAAAAGAGCCTGAAAAGAGCAAACAGCCTTGCGATAACCTCAATCGTGTCCTAAGCATTGCACGGACTTCGTTTTGTCATGTGCTAGCGTTGAGTCTTCGCTAGGGGTCCCGTAAAACCGCCACATAGCCATCTTGCTTTGGGGCGTCTGCTTGCAGACGGGTGAGAAAAACCCTTCGAACCTGATCGAGTTAAGACTTGCGCAGGGAAGCGTGTGTTCGAAGGCAGTTGCAGCGATGCTCGACTGTGAT
>JACCEC011913597.1_pt1 | contig 16276 bp, 11 predicted proteins | sample 7450121 | NCBI WGS metagenome assembly JACCEC01 (sample SAMN15323455, study PRJNA562643) | freshwater metagenome | isolation source: river surface water | place: USA:Blue River Watershed | collected 2017-08-18 | reverse complement strand
ATCCGGCTTGACCGTGATGCCGCCAGCCATGTCGGCAAAAATCCGCAATGTGTCGATCACGGTATCGACCGTGTCGAACAGCGGCTCCTTGTCTTCCTGATTGTCTTTGTTATACGCCAGTGGCTGGCCCTTCATCAGGGTCAGCAAGGACACCAGATGACCGTTGACCCGTCCCGTCTTGCCGCGCGCCAGCTCGGGCACGTCCGGATTTTTTTTCTGCGGCATGATCGACGAGCCGGTGCAGAAGCGATCAGCGATATCAATGAAGCCCACGCGCGGGCTCATCCAGATCACCAGCTCTTCGGACAGGCGAGAGATATGCGTCATTACCAGGGCGCCCGCCGCGCAGAATTCGATCGCGAAATCCCGGTCCGACACCGCATCGAGCGAGTTCTCGCACACGCCTTCGAAGCCCAGCGTGCGCGCCACGTGCTCGCGGTCGATCGGGAAGGTCGTGCCCGCCAGCGCAGCCGAACCCAGCGGCAGGCGATTGACCCGCTTGCGGCAGTCGCGCATGCGCTCGGTATCACGGCTGAACATCTCTACATACGCAAGCATGTGATGGCCGAAGGTCACCGGCTGCGCAACCTGCATGTGCGTGAAGCCCGGCATGATCGTGTCGGCATGACGCTCTGCCAGATCCAGTAGCGCCAGCTGCAGCTGCTTCAGCAGGCCGGTAATGTCATCGATGGCTGAGCGCAGGTACAGGCGGATGTCGGTCGCCACCTGATCATTGCGTGAGCGTCCGGTGTGCAGGCGCTTTCCCGCATCGCCCACCAGCTCCGTCAGCCGCTTTTCGATATTTAGGTGTACATCTTCCAGATCCAGCTGCCATGTGAAGCTGCCGGCTGCGATTTCCGACTGGATCTGCGCGATGCCGCGCTGGATGTCCGCGTAATCTTGTGCGCTGATGATCTTTTGCTGCGCAAGCATCTCGGCATGCGCGAGCGAACCCTGCATATCGACCTCGGCAAGCCGGTAGTCGAAGAACACGGACGCCGTGTAGCGTTTGACGAGGTCGGAGACAGGCTCGGAAAAACGCGCCGACCAGGCCTCGTCCTTCTTGGAAAATTGGTCTGACATGGTAATAACAGTAGCGGTGACAGTAGCGGTGGAAAGGGCGCGGTCAAAGCGCAAGATGAGTGCGAACTGGACACGATTATAGAGGAAGCCCGGTGCATTCCCGGCCGGGCACAGGCCCGGCCGGCAGGAAGGCAAAGCGCCGCCGGACCTCAGCGGGCAGCGAATCCGTGCCTGCTTATCTGTACTTGCAGCGTACTTGCATCAGCACTTATCCGGTATTGCGCAGTCCGGCGGCAATGCCGTTGATCGACAAATGAATGCCGCGATGCACGCGGATATCCGTCTCGCGGCCCTGTTCCTTCCAGCTGCGGTGGCGCTTGATCAGTTCCACCTGCAGGTGGTTCAGCGGATCAAGATAGGCGAAGCGGTTCTTGATCGAACGGGCCAGCGTCGGATTGCTGGCCAGACGCTCTTTCGATCCGGTGATCAGGCTCAGGCACTCACTGGTCAGCTCCAGTTCGGCCGAGATGCGCGCAAAGATGGCATTGCGCAGTTTTTTGTCTGCGACCAGACCCGCGTAGCGCGAGGCCACCGCCAGGTCCGTCTTGGACAGCACCATGTCCATGTTGGACAGCAGGGTCGAGAAGAACGGCCATTCGCGGAACATCGCTTTCAGTGTCGCCAGCTTCTTCGTCTTCGGGCCGCTGCGCTCATTCGACAGCCAGCGCTGCACTGCGCTGCCGAAGCCATACCAGCCCGGTAGCAGCAGACGGCACTGTCCCCACGAGAACCCCCAGGGAATGGCGCGCAGGTCTTCGATGCGGCGTGTCGATTTACGCGAAGCCGGACGCGAACCGATATTCAGCTCGGCGATCTCGGAAATCGGCGTGGCCGAGAAAAAATAATCGGTGAAGCCCGGCGTCTCGTACACCAGTTCGCGGTAGGCGCGGTACGCCTGTCCTGACAGGTTTTCCATGACCTCTTCGAAAGCGGCCAGCTGTTTGGCGCGCTTGCCATCGGCCTGCAGGGGGGTGAGGCTGGCCTCGATCACCGCCGCCACCACCAGCTCGAGGTTGCGCCGCCCGATCTCCGGATTGGAGAATTTCGACGCAATGATCTCGCCCTGCTCGGTCAGGCGGAACTGCCCGTTCACCGTGCCGGCCGGCTGCGCAAGAATCGCCTCATGGCTGGGGCCGCCGCCCCGGCCGACCGTGCCGCCCCGGCCATGGAACAGCCGAAGCTTCACACCATGATGCTCGAAGACTTTCACTAGTGCGACTTCGGCCTTGTACAGCTCCCAGTTCGAGGTCAGGAAGCCGCCATCCTTGTTCGAGTCGGAATAGCCCAGCATCACTTCCTGCAGCTCGCCCTGCTGGCGCACCAGATCCCGCACGACAGGCAGGCCCATCCAGCTGTCCATGATCTCCGGCGCGTGACGCAGGTCGGGGATCGTCTCGAACAGCGGTATCACCATCAGCTCGGCCTGTGATTGCGTTCCCTGCGCCGACAGGCGCATCAGCCCGGTCTCTTTCTGCAGCAGCAGCACTTCCAGCAGGTCAGACACAGTCTCGGTATGCGAGATGATGTAGTTGCGTATCGCACGTGCGCCAAACTGCTCGCGCACCAGCCGCGCCATCTTCAGCACGGCCAGCTCGGACACCGTCTCGTCCGAGTAGGTGAGGTAAGGCGAACGCAGCAGGCGCGGCTGCGACAGCTCGGACAGCAGCAGCGCGACCTTGGCATCCTCGTCCAGTGCAGCATACTCGGCGCACACGCCCGCTTCACGGAAGAGTTCGGCCAGCACGCGCTCGTGCACGTCCGAGCTTTGCCGCATATCCAGCGTGGCAAGATGAAAGCCGAAGATATCCGCCGCACGGCGCAGCGTGTTCAGGCGCGGACGCGTCATTGCCAGACCATGATGGGTGCGCAGCGAATCGCCGATCACATCGAGATCAGCGGTGAATTCATGGATGTCATGATAGGGCGCCAGCGGTGCGACTTCCTGCCGCAGGATATTCGTCACGCCCAGCTTGCGCGCGGTGGCCGCCAGACGCGCATAGACCGTGATCAGCGCACGGCGGTAGGGCTCGTCCGTGCGGTGTGGCGAATTGTCGGGCGAGGCATCCGCCATCGCCTGCAGTTCGGGGCTGACGGAGACCAGCAGCGTCGAGATCGACAGCTCGGCCCCCAGCGCATGCACCTCATCGAGATAAAAATCGAGAATGGTCGTCGATTGCCGCGACATCGCCTTTGACATCGTCGATGCATTGACATTCGGGTTGCCGTCGCGGTCGCCGCCGATCCAGCTGCCCATTTGCACGAAGGGCGGCAGCGGCGCCGGGCGCGTGTGCGGATACTGATGCGCGATTTCGTGCTCGATGTCTTCCATCAGCCCGGGCAGCTCGCGCAGGAAGGTGATCCGGTAAAACGACAGCGCATTCTCGATCTCGTCATCCACCGTCAGCTTCGAATAGCGGAGCATCCGGGTCTGCCAGAGCTTGGTGATTTCGGCGTGCAGCAGCTGGGTGTTACGGTGCTTCTCGGCCGCCGTGAGGGGCAGGTCGCGTGCGGCCAGCAGGCGAGCCACCTCGCGACCCGCGTCCAGAATGCTCTTGCGCTGGACTTCGGTCGGGTGCGCCGTCAGCACCGGCGAGATCAGCGCGTTCGAGAAGAACGACTGCACCGACTTGCCTGCGACGCCGGCGGCGTCCAGCCGCGACAAGGTGTCCGCGACACTGCCGGGCTGCGGCGCAGAACCCGCCATCAGATGCGCGCGGCGGCGGCGGTTGTGGTGCTGGTCCTCGGCAATGTTGGCCAGATGCGAAAAATACGAGAAAGCCCGCACCACCGAATTCGTCTGATCGCGCGTGAGCTTCTTCAGCAGCCGGTCGAGATCTGCGCCGGCCGAAGCATCTGATTCGCGCCGAAAGCGCACGGCGGTCTGCCGGATCGTCTCGACAATCTCGAATACCGCCTCGCCTTCCTGATGGCGCACGACATCGCCCAGCAATCTGCCGAGCAGGCGAATGTCTTCTTTCAGGGGCGCGTCCTTGTCCAGCGTTTTTTTTGCGGGAGCGGCGCGTGAGGTAATCGCGGCTTTGCCGGGAACGTTCTTTTTAGTGGCCATGTCGTGGTCAGGCTTTCAGCGTGAGGGTCGGCGACCCGCCTTTTGGGCAGGACGCACAGGGGGCGCGTGATAAAATCCGCCGGAATTTTTCAGCATTGACGACCGGGTCGAGCCAGAGCATCGCGGCCCCACATTCCATCGCAGAGAGGCCGCATTGAACCCAACATTTACCGGCAAACTGGTCATTGCCTCGCGTGAGAGCAGGCTAGCCATGTGGCAGGCTGAGACTGTCCGCGCACGCTTATTGGAATTATATCCCCACAGTACGGTGGAAATTCTCGGCATGACGACACGTGGCGACCAGATTCTGGATCGCACACTGTCCAAGGTCGGCGGCAAGGGCCTGTTCGTCAAGGAGCTGGAAGTCGCGATGCAGAACGGCGAGGCCGATCTCGCAGTGCACTCGCTCAAGGACGTCCCGATGGAACTGCCCGAAGGCTTCGAGCTGGCCGCCGTTCTGGAGCGCGAAGATCCGCGCGACGCCTTTGTTTCGAACGACTATGCGAATCTGGCCGAGCTGCCTGCCGGCGCGATCGTCGGCACCAGCAGCCTGCGCCGTCAGGCGCTGATCGCTGCGCGCTTCCCGCAACTGGTGATCCAGCCGCTGCGCGGCAATCTCGACACCCGTCTGGCGAAACTCGATCGCGGCGAGTATGCAGCGATCATTCTTGCAGCGGCCGGCCTCAAGCGACTCGGCATGGCAGAGCGCATCCGCAGCTTCATCGAACCCGAGGAAAGCCTGCCGGCGCCCGGTCAGGGCGCGATGGCCATCGAGATCCCCGCCGGTCGTCAGGATCTGCAGGACCTGCTCGCGCCGCTGAACCACACCGATACCGAGCGTGCGGTGCGCGCCGAGCGTACGTTGTCGCGCAATTTCGGCGGCAGCTGCCAGATTCCGCTGGCGGCATTTGCCACGGTGGACAAGGACGCCATGCGTCTGCGCGCGATGGTGGCGACGCCGGATGGCAAGCGCATCGCCCGCGCCGAAGTCAGCGGCGCGGCCGCATCGCCCGAGGCGCTCGGTCACGAGATCGCCCGCGTGCTTGAGGCGCAGGACGCGCAATCCATTCTTGCCGCTTGCAAGGTTGAGTAGGTCACCGGTCGTCATTACCCGTCCGCTCGCGCAGGCCGCGCCGCTGGCCGAGCGGCTGGCCGCGCAGGCCATCGACGCGCGCGTCTTTCCGCTACTGGATATCCAGCCCTTGCCCGATGCGCGTGAACTCAGAGCGGTCCTCTCCCGGCTGACCGACTACGCGATGGTGGCCTTTGTCAGCCCGAATGCCATCGATGCCGCCTTTGCGCATCTGCAGACCTGGCCGCGCCAGGTGATCGCTGCGGTCGTGGGCGAGGGCAGCCGCGTCGCACTGGCGCGCCACGGCGTCACCGAGACCACCGCGACCGTGATCAGTCCGGCCGATACGCGCCGCACGGATTCAGAAACCCTGCTGGAGGTGCTGGACCTGAACGCGTTGGCGGGACGCAAAGTACTGATCGTGCGCGCCGAGACCGGACGCGAATTGCTCGCCGATCGCCTGCGCGATGCGGGTATCGCGGTCGAGCAGGTGGCCGCCTACCGGCGCGGCGCACCGGCGCTCGATGATCTGCGGTGCCGCCAGCTGCGCGACCTGATCGCAGCGGACAGTGACTGGGTGATCACGAGTTCGGAAGCCCTGCGTCATCTGAAATCTGACGCGACCGAGGTCGCCGGCAGCGATGGCTGGGCGCGGCTGCAACAGGCCTGCCTGATCGTGCCGCATGAGCGCATCGCCGAGACCGCGCGCGAGATGGGATTTACACACATTATTCAGACCGCCTCAGGCGACGAAGCGCTGATTCGCGCGATACAATCGCGGGCATGAGCGATCAGCCTACTTCCCCTTCGCCTGCCCATCCGGCCGAGCCTTCCGGCACGGCGCCGGCCTCCGCACCGGCACCGGCGGCGGAATCATCATCGCCAACGTCGACTCCGGCGTCGCCGACGACCTCATCCGCTGCTGCTGCATCTGCCAGCACCAGCGCCGAGTCCGTGAACCCGGAGAGCGCGTCGAACCCTGCAGCGTCGCCAGCGTCGGCAACGTCCGCCGGCACCGCAGGCGACCCGACTGCGCCGGGCGCACCGAGCACCCCCACGGCATCCGATTCGCCATCCGAGACCGTCGCGCCCAAAGGTCGCTGGCGCGGGCTGGACCTGCGCATGCCCGATGCGCTCGAGAGCCGCGAGTCCCGCCTGAAGCTGGCCGTCGGCGCGCTCGCCGTGCTGCTCGCGCTGCAATGGTGGAGCGCCCGTACCGACATCAGCGACCTGCGCCGCGAGCTCGCGCAGCGGCTGCAGTCCGGCGAGAACCTCAACACCCAGACCAAGCTGATCGCCAATCGCGTCGATGATGAAGTCAAGGCCCTGCAGGGCAAGGTCGCCGTGCTCGAGGCCAGGCAGGTCGAGTCGCAGGGTCAGCAGCTCGCGCTCGAGCAGCTGTATCAGGATCTGGCGAAAAACCGCGACGACTGGGCGCTGGCCGAGATCGAGCAAGTGCTGTCCACCGCCAGCCAGCAGCTGCAACTGGCCGGCAATGTGCGCGGCGCGCTGATCGCGCTGCAGAATGCCGATGCCCGCCTGAGCCGCGCCGACCGCCCGCAATTCATTGCCATTCGCCGTGCAATCGCGCGCGACATTGACAACCTCAAGAGCCTGCCCAGCGTGGACCTCACCGGTATTTCGGTGCGCATCGATGCGCTGATCGGGCAGGTCGATCTGATACCGCTGCTGTCGGATGAAAAACCGTCATCCGCTGCACCGTCGTCATCGCCCAAGGCCCGGCCGTCCAAAGACGGCAAGACGGGCAAGGAAGAGGCAGACGACTGGCGCAGCGCCTTGCTGCAGCGCTGGCAGTCATGGAGCGGCGATTTATGGAACGAGATCCGGCAGCTGGTGCGCGTCCGCTCGGTTAACACGCCCGAGGCGCTGCTGCTGTCGCCCGATGAAGCTTTCTTCGCCCGCGAGAACCTCAAGCTGCGCCTGCTGAACGCCCGCATGGCGCTGCTGTCCCGGAATGATGCGGCGTTCCGCAGCGATCTGCTCGAGGCCGACCGGGCGCTGCTGCGCTACTTCGACACCCGAGCCCGGCAGACGCAGGCCGCGCACGAGATCATCCGCCAGCTTCAGGACAGCGTGCTGAGCATCGAGATGCCGACGCTGTCGCACAGCCTGAACGCCGTGCGCCAGTCGCGAACCCGTCCCTGATCCGGATCAGCCCATGCGTTTTTTCATCTGGCTCCTGATCCTGTTCGCGTCGGCCATCGGCCTCGCAGTGCTGGCGCGCTTCAATCCGGGCAATGTGGTGCTGTTCTATCCGCCGTACCGGGTCGATCTGTCACTGAATTTTTTCATCGTGCTGCTGGTCGCGAGTTTTGCGCTGCTGCTGGCCATCATCGCGGCGATCCGTGCCACCTTGGCCATGCCGCGCCGGGTTGAGGTCTACCGCACGACCCGACAGCTGCGCGAATCCGTGCGCGCGCTGCACGAATCCCTGCAGAGCTACCTCGAGGGCCGCTTCGGCCGCGCCGAGAAGCTTGCCGAGCGTGCCGCCCAGTCACCGGATCATGCCGGACTGGCATCACTGATCGGCGCGCGTGCCGCCCAGCGGCTGCAACAGGCGACCCGGCGCGACGAATGGCTGAAGCAGGCCGAGGCCGATGACAGCCTGCGCACCGCGCGGCTGATGACGGCCGTCGAGCTGTTGTCCGAGGATGTGAAAGAGACCGATCGCGCGCTCGGCGCGCTGCAGGCGCTGAACACCGCCGGCGTGCGCCACACGCAGGCACTGCGGCTCGCGCTGAAAGTGCACCAGAATGCGCGCAACTGGCCCGAGGTGCTGCGTCTGGTGCGGCTGCTGGACAAACACAAATCGCTGCACCCGGCACTCTCGCGACGCCTGCGCGACATGGCCTACGAGGCGCTGCTGCCCAAGGCCGGCGAAGATCCCGAAGCGCTGAAGCTGCTCTGGTCCAAGGTGCCGACCGACGACCGGCACAGCCCGGTCGTTGCGGTGCAGGCGGCCACGGCGTTCATGAAGATCGGCCAGCAGATCGAGGCCGCATCCATCATCGAGAGTGCGCTGGCCTCTGGCTGGGATGCGCGACTGCTGCGCGCCTATCGTCAGTGCGCCGCGCCCGAGGGGTCGGCGACGCTGCTCAAGCAGATCGAACACTGCGAACACTGGCTGCGAGAGCGGCCCAACGAGACCGAGATCGCGCTCGCCCTGGGCGTGCTGTGCCTGAAGCAGAAACTCTGGGGCAAGGCACAACGGCATCTCGAACAATCGCTGTCCGGCGCCGATCTGGCGATGCGACAGGAAGCCCACCTCCGTCTGGCGCAGATGCACGAGGCACTCGGCCAGTCCGAACCCGCGGCCGAGCACTATCGGCAGTGCGCGCTGACCACCCAGCGGCCCGCCCGGGCCTGAGTCTGGGGCAAGGAACCTCCGGCACTGAATCTCAGCTCGTAAGGGTCCGGCAAGCGTGCCGGGCTATAATCGCAGGCTTTGATTTTTTAATGTCTGTCCGAGGTAAAGATGAGCTTGAACCAGGTACCGGCCGGTCGCGACTTGCCGAACGATTTCAATGTGGTCATCGAGATTCCGATGAACGCCGATCCAATCAAATACGAAGTTGACAAGGAATCCGGCGCGATCTTCGTTGACCGCTTCATGGGCACGTCGATGCACTACCCGTGTAACTATGGCTACGTGCCGCACACCATCGCCGATGACGGCGACCCGGTGGACGTGCTGGTGATCACGCCGTTCCCGCTGCTGCCGGGCGTCGTGGTGCGCTGCCGCCCGATCGGCGTGCTAAAGATGCAGGACGAGTCCGGCGGCGACGCCAAGGTACTCGCCGTCCCCGTGGACAAAGTGCTGCCGATTTATACCCACTGGCAGAAGCCGGGCGACATGAACGACCTGCGCCTGCAGCAGATCCAGCACTTCTTCGAGCACTACAAAGATCTCGAGCCCGGCAAATGGGTGAAGGTCGATGGCTGGTATGGCCCCGACGATGCGCGCGCCGAGATCATGGCGGGCGTGGAAAACTACAAGAAATCGGCCAGCAAGCCCAATTTCTGATGACTCTGGCCAGTGGGCGAGCGCTCGAACTCAGCGTTCGTCCTAAGGTCGCGAGCTTGCCCTAAGGCGCCGCACTGCGGCGCCTTTGTCATTCTCATTCTGATGTCATTCTGATTCGGCTCGCGCAGCGGACGCCCGGAAGGGATTGCGCTCGTTGAGCTCATCCACATAGGCGGCGATGCCTTCCCCCTCGCGCGCAAGGAAGCGCTCGACGGCATCGGCGAAGTCCGGGCGGGCGAGCCAGTGCGCCGACCAGGTTTGCTGCGGCAGAAAGCCGCGCGCCATCTTGTGCTCACCCTGCGCGCCGCCCTCGAAGGCCGCGATCTTGCGCTCGATGCAGAACTCCAGCGGCTGATAGTAGGCGGTCTCGAAATGCAGGCAGGGATGCTGCTCGATCGCGCCCCAGTAGCGGCCATACAGCGCTTCCTGATCATGGATCAGCAGCGATGAGGCAATCGGCCGGCCGTCACGTTCGGCGATCACCAGCAGAATATTCTCCGGCATCGTCTCGCCAATGCGCAGGAAGAAATCCAGATTCAGGTAGGGCGTGGAATAGTGCGCGCTGTAGGTGTGGTCATAGCAGCGCTTGAAGAAGCGCCAGTCTGCCTCGGTGGCCTCGACGCCCGGCAGACGGCGCATTGTGATGCCTGCGTCGTTCACCTTGCGTCGCTCGGCGCGGATGTTCTTGCGTTTTTTCTGCTCCAGCGTCGAGAGGAATTCCTCAAAATCCGCATAGCCCTGGTTTTGCCAGTGAAACTGCACGCCTTTGCGCAGCAGGAAACCGGCGTCCTCCAGCTGCTGCGCCTCGGCCTGCGGTGGGTAAAGAATATGCGTCGATGACAGGCCGCTCGCTTCCTGTACGCCCTGCAGCGCCGCAATCAGCGCGGCGCGGGCATCATCATCGATGGCCAGCAGGCGGCCCCCGGTCACGGGCGTAAACGGTATCGCTGACAGCAGCTTCGGGTAGTAGTCCAGTCCGCTGCGCCGGTAGGCATCTGCCCAGGCCCAGTCGAACACATACTCGCCATATGAATGGAATTTTGCATACATCGGCAGCGCCGCAACGAGTGCGTCGTCCTGCCAGAGGCTCAGGTACTGCGGCTGCCAGCCGGAATCCTCGCTCGCGCTGCCCGATTCATGCAGTGCATGCAGGAACGCATACGACAGAAAAGGGGAGTGATGCGGCTGCGCGCGCACCAGGGCATCCCAGGCAGTGTGCCCGGCCTCGCTCAGACTGGAGAGTATGCGCGTGCGATAATTCCGGTTTTGCAGGATCGGCCTCTTTGAAGCGTCTTGGAAGCGTATATATCGATGAATCGTCAGGGCTCAGTCCACGTCGCAATCGCGCAGATCAACAGCACCGTCGGCGACCTCGCCGGCAATAGCGAGCGCATCGCCAGCGCTGCGCGCCGGGCGGCTACGCTCGGCGCCGATGTCGTGCTCACGCCCGAACTCTCGCTGGTCGGCTATCCGCCGGAAGACTTGCTCTTGCGGCAGTCATTCTACGCAAAATCAGCACAGGCGTTGGACGTCCTCGCGGCCAGCCTTGCCGACCTGACCGATCTGCATGTCATCGTCGGACATCCGCTGCAGCAGGGCGAGCGTGGGTATAACGCCGCTTCCGTGCTGTGTAATGGCAAGGTGATCGCCACCTATCGCAAACATGCGTTGCCCAACTACACCGTGTTCGACGAGAAGCGCTATTTCATCGCAGCCGATGATGTCTGCACCTTCAGCATCAAAGGCACGCGTTTTGCGATTACCATCTGCGAAGACACCTGGTACCCGGAGATGCCTGCGAAGGCGCGGGCGGCCGGCGCTGAGGTCCTGCTGGTGCCGAATGCGTCGCCCTACCACATGGACAAGCAGCACCTGCGAGTGGACGTGATGCGCGAGAACGTCAGCGCGCAGGGCATGGCGCTGGTGTATGCCAATCTCGTTGGTGCACAGGATGAGCTGGTGTTCGATGGCGCGTCTTTCGTGATGAATGCCGCCGGCGAGGTCTGCGTGCAGCTGCCCTCGTTTGACGAGGCGCTCAGCGTGATCGAGATCATTGGCGGCCAGCCGCAGCCGCAAGTGCTGCCCGAGCCGCTGTCCATCGAAGCGCAGGTGTATGCTGCGCTGGTACTGGGCGTGCGCGACTATGTGGGCAAGAACGGCTTCCCCGGTGCCATCATCGGCTTGTCCGGTGGCGTCGATTCCGCGCTGACGCTGGCCATTGCCGTCGATGCACTGGGCGCCGACAAGGTGCGGGCCGTGATGATGCCTTCGCCGTACACCGCCGAGATCTCGTGGATCGATTCGCGCGACATGGTGGCGAGGCTGGGCGTGCGGTATGACGAGATTTCGATCGCGCCGTGTTTCGATGCGTTCAGGAGCTCGCTGTCGCCCCTGTTCGCCGGACTGCCCGAGGACACCACCGAAGAGAACATTCAGGCGCGCATACGCGGCACGATGCTGATGGCGATCTCCAATAAAACCGGCGCCATCGTGCTCACCACCGGCAACAAGAGCGAAATGGCCACCGGCTACTGCACGCTGTATGGCGACATGGCCGGCGGCTATGCGGTGATCAAGGATATTGCCAAGACGCTGGTCTACCGGCTCTGCCATTACCGAAATGGCATCACCGACGTGATCCCGGAGCGCATCCTGACCCGTGCGCCGTCTGCCGAGTTGCGTCCCGACCAGACCGATCAGGATTCCCTGCCGCCCTATGAGGTGCTCGACGGGATCTTGCGCATGTACATGGAAGAGGGGCAGGGCGTTGCAGAACTGCTGGCTGCCGGGTATCGTAAGGAAGATGTGGAGCGCGTCGTGCGCCTCATCAAGATCAACGAATACAAGCGCCGGCAGGCGCCGGTCGGGCCGCGCGTCACGCATCGCGCGTTCGGCCGTGACTGGCGCTATCCGATCACGTCCCGATTCAAAGAGTAAATATCAACACACGCACTATTGAGGAGCATCTCGTGAAGCAGATCACTGCCATCATCAAGCCGTTCAAACTCGACGAAGTCCGCGAGGCGCTGGCCACGGTGGGCGTCACCGGCCTCACCGTGACCGAGGTGAAGGGTTTCGGCCGTCAGAAAGGCCATACCGAGCTCTATCGCGGCGCCGAGTATGTGGTCGACTTCCTGCCCAAGGTCAAGGTCGAGGCCGTCGTTGGCGATGACGTGGTCGATCATGCGGTCGATGCCATCATCAAGGCGGCACGCACCGGCAAGATCGGCGACGGGAAGATTTTTGTCAGAAGCGTCGAGCAGGTGATCCGCATCCGCACCGGCGAAACCGGCGCTGAGGCTGTCTGATCACGGGCGCAGGGGTGCCCGCCAGCGCGGGCATCAGCCCTTTCCGTCTTCAGCCCTTCAGCAGCACCATCAGCGCGCCGCTGCCGCCATCGGCCGCACGCGCCTGAACAAAGGCCATCACTTCATCCTTCTGCACCAGCCAGTTGCGCACTTTGCTCTTGAGCACAGGCTTCTTGTTCATCGAACCCAGCCCCTTGCCGTGAATTATGCGCACGCACCGAAATCCCCGCTTGACTGAATTACGGATGAACTGCCCCAGCGCCTCGCGCGCCTGATCCGTGCGCAGGCCGTGCAGATCGAGCTGATCCTGTGTCACCCAGCCGCCACCGCGCAGCTTGCGCATCACATCCGGCCCGATACCGCTGCGCGCGTAGCTGAGCGTATCGTCCACGTCGAGCAGCGTGTCGATACTGAATTCATCCGACAGGGATTCCTGCAGCGCGGCCTCGTCGTCTGCGATGCGCTGGCGCGCAATGGGCAAGGGCCGCGGTGTGGGCAGGGGCACGCGCGGCGCCGCGCGCAGCGGCTGCACCTCGCCGACCGTGTCGCGGAACAGGCTGGCCTCGCGCGCGCGTTGCGCGTCGCGCTCGCGCCTTTCCTGCTCGGCCTTGGCCGCCGCTTCTGCGCTGGCCTTCAGCCGTTGCTGCAATGCCCTGAGTTCGGCAAGATCCTTGATCATGCAGGTCTCCTCCTGAAGGGAACTGCGTTTCGTGTGGCAGGTGCGACTGCGTCTGCCGCTGCTCAGTTGCCCCTCAGCTTACTCCAGACTCTCGAGGTAGCGCTGCGCGTCCAGCGCCGCCATGCAGCCCGTGCCCGCGCTCGTGATCGCCTGACGATACACATGGTCCTGAACATCGCCGGCAGCAAACACGCCTTCGATGCTTGTCATGGTGGCCATGCCTTCGAGGCCGCTGCGCGTGACGATATAGCCGTTGCGCATCTCGAGCTGGCCATCAAAGATGCTGGTGTTCGGCTTGTGGCCGATGGCCACGAACAGGCCATGCACCGACAGCGGTTTGGTGCTGCCGTCCTGGGTGGATTTGATCACCATGCCCGTCACGCCGCTGTCATCCCCGGTGACTTCTTCCAGCGTGTGATTCCATTCGATCGCGACCTTGCCCTCGGCGACCTTCGCCATCAGGCGGTCGATCAGGATGGGCTCGGCGCGGAACTTGTCGCGGCGGTGGATGACCGTGACCTTGCTCGCAATGTTCGACAGGTACAGCGCTTCTTCGACCGCCGTGTTGCCGCCGCCGACCACCGCCACTTCCTGATTGCGGTAGAAAAAACCGTCGCAGGTCGCGCAGGCCGACACGCCCTTGCCCATGAACGCCTGCTCCGACGGCAGACCCAGGTATTGCGCCGACGCGCCGGTGGCGATGATCAGCGCATCACAGGTATAGACGCCCGCATCGCCTTGCAGGCGTATCGGCTTTTCTGTCAGGTGCGTGGTGTGGATGTGATCGAAGATGATCTCGGTATTGAAGCGCTCTGCATGCTGTAGCAGCCGCTGCATCAGATCCGGGCCCTGCACGCCCATCGGGTCGCCCGGCCAGTTTTCCACATCCGTGGTCGTCATCAGCTGACCGCCCTGTTCGACACCGGTGATCAGCACCGGTTTGAGGTTGGCGCGCGCCGCATAGACGGCAGCGCTATAGCCGGCAGGGCCGGAACCAATGATCAGTACACGAGCATGTTTGGGGCTGGACATGGGATTTTTAAAAAATGATGAACAAGTTGGCTGGCAGTGCAGAGGGCGATACCGGGGACGGGTCGAAGGGGAAATGCCTTCCGGGAGGGAGTATCATCTCGGGTTGATTCATGCGATATTGCCGCACCAATCAGCGCCCTCGGAACCGAGATTATAGATGAACTGGGGGCAGGCCACCGGCGCCGGGCATGGCCGGCAATGACAAGGCGAAAACAGGCAGGAGACCGCGGAAACTCTCAGGAAACCTGAATCACATGACACGAACGACCTCTTCCTACACACGCACACCGCCCGAGGCCGCGCCCGATCCGCTGCCCAATCGCCTGATCCGGCTGCTGTCCGAGGCACGCTGGCTGGTGCTGGCCGTCGCCTGCGCGTATCTGACCCTGGTGCTGTTCACTTACGCGCCCACCGATTCCGGCTGGTCGCATGCTGGCGTCGCGCCGCGCCCGCTCAACTGGGGCGGCTCGGCAGGCGCATGGCTGGCCGACCTGATGCTGTATGTGTTCGGGTTCTCTGCATGGTGGTGGTGCGTGGCGCTGGTCGCGGCCGTCTGGGTCAGCTACCGTCAGCTGGCCAACCGCTTCCTGCTGAAAAAAGAACCCGAGAAGCGGCATCGCTACGAGCTGGGGATTCGCATCGCCGGTTTCGTGATGCTGATGCTGGGCAGCTCAGGGCTGGAATTCGTGCGCATGTATTCGCTGAAGGTCAAGCTGCCGCGCGACCCCGGCGGGGTGCTGGGCGAAATGGTCGGTGGCGCCGCGCAGACCACCTTCGGTTTTGATGGCGGCACGCTGATCCTGCTGATGCTGTTCGGGCTGGGCTTTTCGCTGTGCTTTCATGTGTCGTGGATGGCCGTGGCCGAGAAGCTGGGCGGCGGGATAGAAAGTTTCGCGCAGTGGGTGAGCCAGCTGTACGCCGAGCGTCAGGACCGCAAGGTCGGTCAGGAAGCGGCGGTCAAGCGCGAGGAAGTGGTCGTGCAGGAGCGCGCGCGCATCGTCGAGGCCAAGGCTGTCGCGCCGATACAGATCGTGCCGCAGGTCGTGCATGTGCCGAAGTCCGAGCGCGTCGAAAAAGAAAAGCAGGTCTCGCTCTTCCTCGATCTGCCCGATACCAACCTGCCGCCGCTCTCGCTGCTGGATGAGCCGCCTGCCGAGCAGGAGACCGTCACCGTCGAGACCCTGGAGTACATCAGCCGCCTGATCGAGAAAAAGCTCTCCGATTTCGGTGTCGAGGTGAAGGTCGTCGCCGCCTATCCCGGCCCGGTCGTCACCCGCTACGAGATCGAGCCTGCCACCGGTGTGAAGGGCAGCCAGATCGTCAATCTCGCCCGTGACCTAGCGCGTGCACTGTCGCTGGTCTCGATACGCGTGGTCGAGACCATCCCCGGCAAGAATTACATGGGCCTTGAACTGCCGAACCCCAAGCGTCAGATCGTGCGCCTGACCGAGATCGTCGGCTCCAAGGTCTATAACGACAATGCGTCGCTGCTGACGATTGGTCTGGGCAAGGACATCGCCGGCAATCCCATCGTCGCCGATCTGGCGAAGATGCCGCACCTGCTGATCGCCGGTACCACCGGTTCGGGCAAATCCGTCGGCATCAATGCGACCATTCTGTCGCTGCTGTACAAGGCCGACCCGAACCAGGTGCGCCTGATCCTGATCGATCCCAAGATGCTCGAATTGTCGATCTACGAAGGCATACCGCACCTGCTCGCCCCCGTCGTGACCGACATGCGGCAGGCCGGCCATGCGCTGAACTGGGCCGTCAACGAGATGGAGCGGCGCTACAAGCTGATGTCCAAGCTCGGCGTGCGCAACCTCGCCGGCTACAACCAGAAGATCGTCGACGCCGAGAAAAAAGAAGAAAAAATCCCCAATCCCTTCAGCCTCACGCCCGATGCGCCCGAGCCGCTGGACAAGCTGCCGACCATCGTCATCATCATTGACGAGCTGGCGGATCTGATGATGGTGGTCGGCAAGAAGGT
>JACCEC012297985.1_pt1 | contig 16277 bp, 13 predicted proteins | sample 7450121 | NCBI WGS metagenome assembly JACCEC01 (sample SAMN15323455, study PRJNA562643) | freshwater metagenome | isolation source: river surface water | place: USA:Blue River Watershed | collected 2017-08-18 | reverse complement strand
TTTCTCTTTTTAGAAACAACCTTTTTGACGAGTTTATCTAAAATTTCATCTTTTTCCTTTTCTTCTTCGTCGTCATCTCCAAAAAGAGGAAGATCATCTTCATCATCATCTTTCATTTTTGATTCCGAATCTTTAGTTTTTGCCTTCTTGATCCTTGATGTTCCAGCTCCTGAAAGATGGTGATCCTCTGAATTGTATTTCTTAGTGAAAGCGCTTTTTACGGCTGATGCTATCAAAGGAGGAGGGAGACCCCATAAATCCATCACAGAATCACAATCTTCTCTAGAAAGTTCATAAGAATCCATAAGACTTATAACTTCTTGTATTCCATCATTTCCTTTTTTTGCCAAAGGTTCTGTAAGCCTTCGTGCTAAATTTGGAACATAATCCAAGTTAACATCTTCTGTAGTTGCTCCACCTGAAGCCAAACGCATATGTGCTTGCAATTCTTTTAACAATCTATGGTTCTTTGTTTCTGTCGAACGTTTACCCAACCAAGATGGGAAAGTTGAGCTTCCGATGGTTCCTTGTACAGAGTAAGATGGTATTATACAAGACATAAAAGCATGTTCTGTCAGCAGATCCCATCTCGAATTTTTTCTTATTGATCTATGTATCACATCCGAACAAGAGATGTCTTCTGAAGCTTTAGCTATCAAACTCATATGCGATCTACCTTTCATAACTAAACGAGGTTTTGTGGTATGGATATAGTTTTCTTGTACAAAAAGAGGTAGCATATCATAATCAGAGAAATACCAACTCAATTTCTGATCAACATTAGACCCAACATAGTTTAGAAGTTTCGGTGTTATTTCAAAAGGAGTTGTTTCTATGTCTTTTATTGGACCCGTCATTACAGAAGTGGTTGAAGGATTTACATTACCGCTTAAACTACGTAAGTAAAGAAGATTTATGGAATGTCTAATATCACCATCAGCCATTGAGGCTATCGCCAAGGCCCCTATTGATGTTAAAGGTAATTTTTCTACTTTAGCGATCTCTTGAAGTTTTGTTGCTATCTGTTCTTTAGAAGGTTTCTTAAACTTCAAGTCAAGGCAAGAATTGGCTAAAGATCTAACTTTTATACTTCCTCTATCATTGCATATACAGATGATGGGTATCTTTGTTTTCTTTATTAATTGAATGAGCTCTCTAGTACCACCTCTATCACCACTCGACATACCATCTACCTCATCCATAATAAGAGCTGTCATTTTGGGGGTCGCCTCTATGGAGGATGCACCTACTGACTGACCAAAGATTGATGAAACGTTGTGATTTTTGGTAGCTTCTGCAACATCTTGTTCAAGAGACTTCTTTGATCTTGTATCTGATGCATTAAACTCAAGTGGAATAAACCCCGTTTCAATTGAAGCTAGATGAGCAATAGTCGTTTTTCCAACTCCTGGTGGGCCACTTAGAAGAACAGCCCGTTTTAGAGTGGGGGTTTGATGCCACCTTTGAAGCCACTCTGATAATTTACTTAAATTAGATCTGTTTTCTAAGATGATTTCTGATGTTTTCTTAGGTTTGTACTTATCAACCCAGAGGTCTTTTGAAAGTAGTTGGGGTTTCATACTTGGATTAACAACAGCTGGATAAACTAGCTGTGTGTTCATTATGTCCTCTTTTTTTTGATCTATAGATAGTAATTTTGAAGAACCTGACTTCTGGATTTGTTTTTTTTTTGTTTTAAAAAAGAAATAATGAAAACAAATATTAGAAGATCTCAAAAAGCTATAAAAACACAACATAAAATGGAATCAACACGACCTTTAGTTGTTTATTATCATGGATTTGGACAATCTCAGGCGAAGGGAATTTGATTTTAAGAGCTTTGGAGAAAAACCCAAATCTGTGTAAAGTAGCAGTTGTAATTTGTACTATGTTGGGCAACATTAAAAACGAGATAACAACTCCTACAGTTGTAATTTTTGGTGACAAAGATCACATTTGTTGATGAAAAACAGCGAGAAATTTTGTTAAAAAAGGTTCCCAGTGCACATTCTTATGTTTTGGATATTGATCATAAGGTACATCAAAACAATATGTTTTGTGATGAAATTTTAAAAAGAATAGAGTACTATTTACACCACTAGAAAACTCTAAAGAAATGTCAAATATATCATATGATTCTTCATCTGGCTTTTACTATTTCTTTTGCCCATTCTGTGATATTCAGATACAAGTTCACCAAAATGATATCTGCTGTAAAATGTTTGTTTGCGGGAAGATCAATAATAACCCAGTAAACCCTCATATGAGCAAGGAGGAGGCTGAGCAAGTCAGAAAAACTCAAAATATTATTGGATGTTTAAACCCTTTCTATTTTGATGGAAATACCCTTTCTAAACGAAATTATGGATAATATTTTGATTTTAAATAAAAATAAATAAAAATCATTTTTAAAAACAAAAACACTTTTAACATACACCTCTTTTCCTTTTTAATTCATTTTAATTTGAAAGATGATTGATCCAGAGGATATTAAAACAATCAGTGTACACGAGGAGGAGAAAGAAGAAGAAGAAACTGTTAAAGTGGTTACAGCTACTCTTGAAGAGGTCCGTGTTGAAAAAGTACCCCAGAAAATTGTAGAACAAGTTGCAGTGTCCCAAGTCAAAGAAGAACCAGATCTTATTCCTGAAATTCAAAATGTATCTAACCTTGAATATTTAAATAGGATTCTTCAAAAAGAACGACCAGGAACTACTAAAAAGGTACTTAAAATTGAGTTTCCCATCAATTGTTGCACGTGCGGGTGGACGATTTACTTTAAATCAGATGTACGTTGGATGAGCTATTATAATTCGCATAAACCATTTTGTTTGAGTTGTGCTCAATCCATGGGTTTACTCTAACATACGAACTTACTGTTATCAAAAAAAATATCTCACTAAAAATCTAAGAAGAAATTTGAATTTCCATAGATATTTCAGATGTCAAAAGATATTTCAGATTCCGTTGAACATAGGTTATTAGTTGTGGGAATTTGTGTTTTTCAGTAGGACAGACAGCAGACAGAAAAAGATACAAGTGAAAAAACAAAGGTTCAGGATCAAGATATGGCTACTATCAAGATAAATGGTGTTGAGAGAAGGGGAACAGAGAAAGATAGGTGGTTTCTGAAGTTCTCCAAGTTTGCCTTTCGTGTTTCTCATCCTTCTCCTTCAGAAATGGTTGGAAGGCTTAAAGTTTTTGAGAAATCTGCTAGGACTGTATTTGGAACAAACCCTGCTATATTCTTGCAGTCAGGGGATTCTGAGAAGGAAGCTGATGAAGAGATGCTTGAACAGCTATTCTGGGGGCTTTACACTTTTGAGGTTGATATAAAGCCATTCTTTTCTATATTGAAGGAAAACAAGATTTCAATCACCCTAGAATCTGATGTGATTCGCTTACTTATGGAGTCAGTTGACCTAGTTGGTGGACTTCGTGTGTCTAAGGAATATGACAATCAGCAGTCTGGAGAATCCTCTTTGAAGCTTTTGGTTGATACTGCGGAAAAATTGGATGCTATTGAAAAAGTTAAGGCGCTTTATGAAGATTTCAAAGGAGCTAACCTTCCTCCGTCTATGACTTGGCTCAATGTACTCCCTGTGTCTGGCCTCTTACACTTAGCTGAACATGCATCGGAATACAGGAGCTATTTGAATCAGTACAAATCAGCAAAAGTTAATTGGATTACTGATATTGAGGACTTCAGCTTGGAGGAAATAAAGAGAAATGCTCGCTGTTTGAAGGAAGCATCTTCCGTAGATGATGTCTTTAATCCTGATTCCTTCTATAAATATATACATGAAGAAGATTCTTCAACAGATGCTGAGGATTCTCCAGATCATGGAGAGGGAAATGATGATGAAGAGATAGCTGACAGGGAACGCATGGCCAAGTTTGCAATTCTCAATCCCAATAAAAGTGTTCTCAAAGAGCTCGAGGAGATGAGCGAAATGATGCTTGAAGAACACAAGGAATGGTTGAAGACAGAAAAAGAAGAGGAATCCACTGACGAAGATGGTAGTGACGATAAAGAGGAGAAAGTGCGGGTTCGCTTTATGGATTATGATGATGTCTCCTCCGATGCATCTGAAAGCTCCGACTCTGAATCTGAAACTGCTGCTCCTCCTGCAATCAAAAAACGGAAGATATCTTCTTCCTCTGATGATGAGTGAAAAAAAGATATAGCGTCTTTTTTTTCCTTTTGTGAAGAAATTAAAGTTTCTTAAATCAAAAAACTTCCCTAAACAAACAAAGCTCCAAAAACACACACAAAACCCCATCTTGATCATCCATCCTTCTTAAGTCATAATCCCTTTTACAATTCAAATTAAAAATGGAGCCTTTTAACTTTCAAACCAATAGAGATGTCGAAATGCCAGATGCTGAACCAAGTTCTATTCCATCCTTTTTTTCTTTTCCTAATTCTACTGAGACATTCAGTAAAGGAAATGAAAGTAGAGATACAATGCCTTCTTTTCTAAAGCCAAAGGAGCCTCCTGTTAATCCATTTATTTCAATTCTCCCAACAAATCCATTTGCTCAACCAAACCTTTCAACTGATCCATTCGCTCAAACAAACTACAAATTACCATTTAATTAGAAATAAATAATTTTATTTGTGCAAACCTATTTATTAGATTTTATTGTAAATTATACTCAGATATAAAAAAGCAAGGAAATACTATGTCTTCAAATTTTAAACAACCTTGTTCTTTGAAGGAAACCAGAAAAATTGTTGTAGAAAATAGAAACGAGAATAAATATGTATATGCTCAAGCCTTACGTCAACTTGCAATGTTTTATCTAAGGGGGGTAGAAGTTCAAAAAAATCCCGAAATTGCCTTTAATTTGTGGTTAAAAGCTGCCAAAGAAGGAGACTCGGTTTCTTATTATAATATTGGAAAGGCATACAAAGATGGAGTTGGGACTCAAGTCAATTTTAAAAAATCATTCAAATGGTTCAAAAGAGGTGCATTTCTGGGTAACCCAAGCTGTTGGACTGCACTTGGCAGGGCTTATTTTTATGGATTTGGAGTTGAGGTGAATGAAAAGAAGGCTTTTGAATGTTTTAAAGTGGCTGCTGAAAAAGAAGATCTGATTGGAGAATTCTTCTTGGGTCTTTGTTTCGAGAATGGATGTGGTACAGATGTTAATTACCAAGAAGCGTTTAAATACTATTTGAAAGGAGCACAGAAGAATTCACCTGAGAGTCAACATGCTCTAGCTGTTTTATATGCTAAAGGAAAGGCCGGAGAGTATAATTTGGAAGAAACTTTTAGATATTGTCGATTAGCAACTCTTGAACAAGGATACAATCACGTACAGAAAGCACTTGGTTTTTTGGTCAACTAAAAACAAATGAGACAAGAAATCAAATGAAAACCAACCTCGCCGGGTAAAAAATGGTTACTAAAAAAAATATATAACAATTGCTAAAAAGGCTAAAGTGAAGGATAAATTTTTTAATGGAGACATCAGACTACTTCACATCCATTTTAAAGGTTGATTACGTCGTTCCTCAAAAAGAATCTACAGTTAGGATCCAAAGTGCAGACATACCAAATATAAATTGTCAAGTCGCAACCATCTCAAACTTGGCAACATCTAGCGTTACCGTGGATTCTCTAGTAAATACAACTGCGACTATAGAAAGACTAACTGGACCAACAATAAATGATTACAGTTTAACTCGCAACATAACACGTGCTAATGTTGGAAAAATGAAGTGGTATGATTTTAACAAAATTACGACCATCCCTCATGCCGAAGGTGATGCAACAGATTTGTTTCAAATTGTTTTTGATGGAAGCTATATTTGGACATGGGATTCGTTTCGGTTCGCTCTATGTAAAATTGATAGCAAATCTGGAGAGTTTGTTGAGAGAGTTCCTATAACTGGCACAAAACATATTTACTATGGAAATTGGACCTCTATGTATTTTGATGGTATTTATATGTGGATTGGATGTCGAAGCTGGCCAGGCCTTTTTGTTTTTGATTTGGAGGGCGGGCATTATGAAGGCGGGACCCCTGCAACAATTTTCCGAATCAAAATTTCTACCAAAGAACTTGTTGGAGAATACAATCTTGGTGATTACCCATCCGGATTCTGTTTGGATGATGATAACAATTTATATGCATTATGGGCAGGAGAAACTGATGGTTCAGCCAAGCTCACACGCTTTGGCCCAGAGTCCAACCCTTATGTTTCAACTTACACCTTATCAGAGTATGCTTTTGGGTATAGTTCGAAGTCGGGAAAAACAACAATCAACTCAAACATTTTCATGGATGACAAGTACATTTTGATCGTTAATCGAACTGGAACGATTGCCAAAATCAATGGCGACACTGGTGAGTATACAGTTTCGGAGGTTTTGGGGGCTGAGCCTACGGGATTTATGATGATTGATAATTATTATTGGATGTCTCTTCCTAATGGTTCTTTATTAAAAATCGATCCATCAACATTAACTACAACAGCTACTATTTCTGTTGGAGGGTCTCTCAGAGGGCTTTGTTTTGATGGACAGTACATTTGGGTTATTGACGGATCTCAATATATTACTCAAATTCTACCTACAGGAACGATTTATAGAAAACAGTTTATCGGAGTTAGTCTGAATTATATTTGTTTTGATGGCAACTCAGTTTGGGCTGGGTCTGGCAACAAATTGGCCAGAGTATCTTCTTTTCTTTCTGAATCGTTAATAAAATGGAATATAACAAATCTTTAAAAGAAAAATAAAAACCTTCCCATTTTTAAACTCTTTTTATTATTGGCTCGAATAAAAAAGCTCTTGAGTTTGTTTAAAAGAAGAAAGGTGAAGGGAAATTTGTTGTATCAATGTGAAAGATGGGTTTTGTAGCTGGTACTTCTTGCATTTCATCAAAAAGTGCTTGTGGGTTTGCATACAAACACTTCTGATAACTCTCTGATAATAAATATCCTTCTTCATTCCTTCCTTCAAATAAATATAAGGAACTTTGATTAGGACCAACTTTTAGTTCTGGCTTATCTCCATTGGAATACAAAAAGAAGAAGATTTCATCGTCTTCACAGTAAAAATGAGTTTCTCCACTAATTTTTGTGTTATCAGTAATGCATTTGATACTTCTAACACTTTACTTCTAACCGTTACTACTATCTTTGGATTCTGATGATTCGCTCTCAGAAACTTCAGAAAGAACCTCTTCAGAATCATCTTCTTCCATCAAATCACTTGAATCGATGCTAACATCTTCTCCTTCCTCATCTTCATTTTGACCTTCGTCTACCATTTGATAAACTTTTCCTCCGTCATCTTCAGGTTTACCACTGTACTCTTCGAAGGTTCTTTTGCTTGAACTCATTTTCTGTTGTGTTGTTTTCTCAAATTTTTCGTTGTTTGGTTTATTTTTTTTTTAAAAAAATACTTTTGTTTGTAAATATTCAAGTTTAATAAATATTATACTAAAAATAAAAAATATGTTCGAAAACGAAACAAAGGATGAGGAAGAGGAATCTTTAAACCTTTTCGTAATAACTCCATCTGAAAAGGTGAAAAATACAATCGGTTATTTGATTAAGATTGATGAAGATGGGAAATTTGAAAGATTAGAACATAAGGAAACTGATGATCCTCTGGATTCTTTCGAAATAATTCATCGTCTTATTGGTGGTTTAACATGCCAGATCCCAAGAATCACAACACAATGCCCTTTTCACGCTTGGGGTTTATTGGATGCTCATTGGACAGATAACCCAAATAATTATAAGGCAGGTGAAATTTTAAGACACCTCAAGTTTCATGTGCCCTGGGGTATAAAAGGAAAAGTTGTTATTTTGTCGGATAAAGATAAAGGAATGTCTAAGGAATATGCAGACGATCTCGAAAGAATAGCCAAACAACTTCCAACTCAGCTTCTTGAAGATTTTAAATCGTCATCAAAAGCACCTCCCACTAAGAAACCTAAGAAATCGGGTACAAAAACAGCATCAAAAACAAAGGAACCTAAATCAAAAACCCCAAGAAAACCGAGAACAAAGAAACCAAAAGACATCAAACCATAGTTTACTTTTTTAAAAAAAAGAAAAGAAATGGAATCTCACATTATTATGTTTTATCAATATGTTGGGGTGAGAGTAGTTGGGGATATGTCTACCATTTCAGTTCCTTCAGAAGTTGACTCTGTTGTTAATATGGTTGGTGTAATTTTTATTGGAACTTTTGAGGGTTCTTTCATTAACCACCAAAAGAAGGCAATGTCAGCCACTAAAAGACCAAGTGAAGCAAGACCGGCCATGTTTCTAGTCTTCTTTGATTTTTCTGCCTCCTCGGTGAATTGTGAGTTTGCTCCGATAGCTCCCACGGCAGTTGCAGTAACAGTTCCAGCTAGAGCAGCTGTGGTTATACCTGCCATAGTTGCAGGGTTTTGAAGAACCTCAGGGCCTTCAGTTGCTATCTTCTTAACAGTGTATACTCCAACGCCAACTACAGCAGCAGTTCCGACAAGAAGTCCCAAATAATATCCGGCCAAACCATTCAAAAGGGAAGCCAGATCAAGTCCTTCGGTACTAGCTTTCCCTTTTTGAGACAGATCTTTTATAAGACTTTGTATAACAGCAGTTTTCATTGTAGTTTCAGTTACTTGGGAAACAACAGAAGTTACAAAGTTCTCTTGGATAACTGCGTCTGAAATGAAACCTGACGAATCTTGAAGGTTAAAGTTGTTTGTACTTTTGACATAGTTGCTAACAGAGTTCAACACCTCCTTCTTGATATCTGTAGTCATAGAAGCGAATGTTTCACTGATGTTTTTGGTTGAAGTCGTGGCTGGCCAGATGTCAAAACCCTTTTTCAATGCTTCTGCCTGCTGTTGTGCAGTTTCTTTCATCGCAGCAGTAACTGAGTCATCTGAAAGTGTTTGAGCTAACTGAGTTGTATCTACTGTAACAACGTTCTTCTGGCGAATTGCAGGTATATTGATATTATGTGCGCCGACTATATTGACATTGTTCATAACAACCGTTTGTGACCAAGCACTATTCTTTACTGATAAAGAAGTTTTTGCAACTGCCGAGATTGTGCTCTTTACCTTATTTTCTACAATTGTCTTATTAGACGGTAAAAGAAAATCCAATAACCCCATTTTACTTAACACTAAATAAAAACTTTTTTGTTTTTTACCAACAAATGGACATTTTTTTAAAACCATGCATTGCTATGCTCGTTTGTTTGTTAATTTAAGAGAAGAAAGTTGGTGGTTCATAAATTCCTTCTGTATAAAGCTTTTGTAGATATGATCTAAATTGATAATCGGGGAACCTCTTATCTAATTCATCCTTAATCCAAGTTATTCCCTTCTTTCCTTCTCTATACTCTGATTGAATTTTTTCTGTGTTCCCCTTTTTGGCAAATTTGATGAACTCTGTAATTTCTGCATTCTTAATCCAAAGAGGACATGAGTCCAACTCCATAGATATGAAAGCCTCTGCAATCTCCTCTTGATTGTAAGAAAAAGTCGATTTGACTGCGAAAAAAAGATCCAGATGCCGTACCAACCTACGACCTACATACGAAGTCGCTCCGTGATCTAAAAATTTAGTGACAGATGATATATAATGAAAAGCCAAAGGCGGTGTTTGTAGAGAAAATTTGATAGTTTCAAGAAAGAAACTTTCAATGTTTATTAAAGCTTTTCCTACTATGTTTGATGATTCAATAGCTTTCATAAATTTTGTTGTACGATCTGTTTCTGGTTTTTCAAATAGAATATCCCTACCAGCTGTATAAATACCAATAGAACTACTATCATCTGGGGATTCGAGGACATGAGCCGTTTTTAATAAAACCATTCCGAAGGATACCAATAGTTGAAAATCACTTAGACTTTCTCCTCCATATTGTCTTTCTGTCATTTCTTTCAACATATCATACCAAGAAAAATCAAAAACTTTAACTTCTTTAAGAAAAAGATCATAAAAATACATTGCTCTGTATAAAACTGCATAATGGAGATGTGCTCTGTTACTGATCATTAATGCATTCTTATAAATTATATTTCTTTTTATATCAGATGGTAGTTCTTGTTGCTCTCGCGGAGGTCCTTTAGTAACATCTTCCGAAACTCTTTTAATAAACTGTGTTGTGGGCCTATTGAATGCTTGAACTAAATTGCTTTCATATCTGTAATGATCTTCTATTTCTTGATACATTTTCTATTATTCTTTTGTAAAAAAGGATTAAAATGTAATGTATAGCTTTCTTTGAAAATAAAAGAGATCTAATTTAGTGCGTAATTTTGTAAAAAATATTTTATTATCCAATAAAAGGATTTCATAAAGATAATATTATCATGACCACCTACGATTTATGTGAGATAATCAACTGGGAGGCAGGTTCAAAACGTAGGATGGATCTATGGTCCAAAGAAATTCAATCCAAATTAGTTTTCAAGGACCCTTCTCTAAGCACAATGTTTGGATATAAATGGATGATTGTTCCCGCAAATAGATATCGCGACACCCGACCAATGTTTTATATAATGAATTCTCTTTCCATGTCCGATGTGTTAACACCAGCTACAACTCCTTGGGGAAGTGATGGAGATGGTGCAAGATATTGGGTTACCTTATCAAGATATAATTCCAAAAAAGAATCCCAACTTTGGTACTGGCATACTGATGGTGAGAGATTGTACAACCACGCATTGAATTTAGTTTTATATCTCGAAGGAACTATATTGGCTGTAGGTCCAAGGTTTTCAAGACGAAGAGAAGGATTTACATTCACAAATAAAAAAACAATAGTAACACCAAACAATGCATTGGCTCTAACAGCGATTCAAACTGACTTTACTATCGATCCAATTAAAAACGCACCAAACCTGGCTGCAGGAGGTACTCAACAAACAGGAAAAGGGGCTTCATCGGATGCACTTGCAGTATTCCCAGTTTTTCCTCCTCTGGCTGTTGATAAATTGCCTGATGGTGAACTAGATCAACCTTATATGCGGTGTTGGTATGACAAAGCCAGTCTCAGTGGTTCAATTGGGAAGGCTATTGGTCTTTATGGATATGCTACCAAATATGCTTTGAATGTCACTTGCAGTGATAGTGCAGTTGCGGCCTGGCGTGTCGTAATGCTTGCCGGCGTATGCAATGGAGGAGATGCTACAGGAAAAAGTTGGTTTATTTCTTCTTCTGATAAGGGTGCTATGTGTCGCATTTGGGATAATGACAGATCTCCGAATACTGAGGAAAGAAACACACATCAAAAGATGAAAGATAGTATCAAAAATGAATGGTGTAAGGCAAATCCTAAAGCAGAAGAATGTAAATGTATTAACCGTATCAACGATGAAACTTATAAATTAATCAAACCGAGTGTTCCTACAAGTGATCATTGTTGGTATTCAGAGTGTTCAGCTGGTTCATCTGCAAGACTCTTGACAACAGATATGGTGAAGTCTGATTATTTCACTCCTGAAGCTTGTCCAAGTGCTATTTGTTCAAATATCATCAATGTAGTTAACTCATCAGATATTGATTTGGGTAAAGTGCAGCAAATCACTAATTGTAATATAAACACCCCCGAACCTAATAAACCAACAACTGGCGGATCAGATCCAAAAAAGACAGACCCTGTAGTTGTCAATCTTGGTGATAATAGTTCCATTGATCCTGTAATTTATGGAGGAGCTGCTCTTGGAATAAGTGCCGTCATAGGAGTAGGAATAGGATGGATGGTTACAAGGAAAACTAAACGTGAACGTCCAATCACAGACTATTTCTATTAAAAAAATTATTTTTTATCGTGTTCCATTTAGATTTCAAAAATAATTATTATTTTATTTTCGCTTTGATATTATACCCTCTGATGGATTCATGGCTTCAACTCAAATAGTAGACCAGAGACTGGTGACTGGGTTAGGAAAATACTTCTTTTTCACACACGACGTCAGTGAAGAAAATGTTCGTAGCATTTGGCACTGGTTTTTCATTAATAATTTTGGAGATTTTGAGGTTTTTAAGTCAATTTTCGAACAGGCGACAGCAAATTATGGATGCCTTGTGTTTATAAATCAAGTTGGAAAGCGTGTTTTCCATTACCAACCAAAGATCTGAAAAATAGAGATTTTTGGTATAAAAATCCAAATATCAAATAGTCTCAACAAAATTACTTAAATATCAAAAAAATAAAGAACTTTATGTTAAAAACAAACCTCCTTTTGTATTTTTTCAAAACAAACTATTTAAATGGCTGATTTACTTTCTAGTCACCAAGTTGTGTTTGTTATTACCGTTCCTCATGCCGCTTGTAAAAGAGTTCATTTTGAAAAAGGATGGCATATGTGTGATACTCTTGCTCCTCGAGCTGCTAAAACCTTCCATTGGTATTTAAAAAACAAGTTACAACAGAAAGTTTATGGACCCTATGAAGCAACAATAAATAGAGAAGATACCGACTTCAATAGAGAAACAAGCCGAAAATCTGACTTTCGACAATCTCTTTCACAACTCGTACGAAAGTTAGTTAGTCAACAGAAGATTGTTATTGTGGTTGATGTTCATTCATATGATAAAGATGCTGAATGGGTTACTACCGAATTCCATCCAGAATTTGTTATCATGGACAACGCTACTAAAACACCAGCAAACCCCTATAACCCTAATGATATGAAACTTGAAATTACTTGGAATAATTCTGGTCATAGAAAAATTTCAGGAGATGCAGAAATTTTAAGAGACTCTCTTGCTCCTCCATTTAATCAAATAACTCCGATTGCCGCCTCACCAGCTATCGACATTGCTCCGGCTTGCAAGGAGGATGGAGCAGCCTTTGCAGTGTTGATCGAAATGAGTGAAGATAAATTGGCTGACTATCACACCTTATATGCTGCCATTAAGGTTCTCTGTCATGGTCTTATGAATGTGGCTAAAGAAAAACTTATGACATACGAAAGACCCAAAATTGAACAAAAAACTATGGGAATTGCTAAATCATCATTTATGTTCTAAGTCCAATTAATATACTTCTTTATTTAGATTTGAAAAGTTTTTAAAATATGTTTGAATTATTCTAAAAATATTCAAAGAAAAGATATGCCTATAATAAAAGAAAATCATCCATCTCCTCTTGGAAGAGGAATTCATGCTCATTTGACAGAGGTTGGAGTTAGAAGGAAAGGGACTGATGGAAAGTTTTGGATTGTTGCTCTTGATAAAAATGGCAGACATCATTGGGTTCCATTAAAATCAAGTAAAAAGACACGACTGATCTTCTGATATCCCCACCAAAGGAGACTAATTTACTTTTATTGAAACTCAACCCAAACCCAACATACATTCCCAAAAAATGATGATTCCGATGACCATTTTTATAGAAAAAAGAGATTAAACGCACACACGTGTGTGGGGGGCTTTTAAGAAGTCTTCAGCAGTTAGGTGGGATGTAACTCCTCTGGTATATTTTTTAATGGAGCCTCACCTTTGGCTAAAAGCTCTTTGACAAAGGTAGGAACCGGTGCTTTATATTCAAATATCATATTTTTCTCTTCTGCGAGTTTTTCAGAGCTAGGATGCTTGCATTTTTTGGCATATTCTTGCTCATTAGGGGTTTCTCCAAAAGTACCTTTCGGAGAGAAAGGAGACAAAACGGATGTTCCTAAAGAATGAAATGGTTTAGGGCCTCTTGTAAGAGGAGCACGAAGGGGTTTCAGAACCGAAAGAGAAAGTTGGTCTGGTTTTCCTTCTACGTGATCAGCATTATTTGAGAGATTCAAAAGAGATTCAAGCCCATATAAATCAATTTCTTTAATGAAAGAACTTTCGATTTCGAGTTTTTCATCAATAATTCCATGAAACCTGGTTCTGACCACCTTAAAATCAATCCAATTACCATCCGTATCGGATATTTTCAAAACTTGATTTCTTGATTGTACGTCTATTCTCTCTGATTTGCATTGATAGGCATAAAAAAGTTCACCCGAAATTGCTCCTGGTTCAATAACAAGTTCCCCTTGTTTATTGATATAAAAATGTACAAGAATAAAGTTTGTGGAATCAAGTGTCAGTTGGTTTCCTGTTTTATTCACAATAATATTACCATTTAAGTGTCTTTTAGGATTTACAGAAGTAGAACATTGTAAAACAATCGAAAAAAATTCATTAAAACAGAACCTCAAGTACTTTCTTGCAATATATGCAGTATTCTTATCACGATTAACCTCGTTGACAATATAGGTAGTTGTAACCTGAGCCAAAATTTCTCTATTTTTTTGTTGATCTTCTTCTTCTTCTTCGTCTTTTGCACCATCACCTTTTAGAGCTTTGATGAGATCGAGTTTCTTAGATCTGGCCTCATTGTCTTTAATATCAAGGAAAAGTACATAGACGATGAGAATTAAAAGAATAGCTACCACAGACAAAAGAATGATGTTATCAGGAGGGATTCGTGTCAATGTTTCCATACTTGATGTATTGTAAAAATTGTTTTTAAATCGATAATGAAATTTAATTAATTAATGATTAGTTTTTTAATTAATAGATTTGAAAATCAAAAATTATTTCTTTCTTTTTAAAAGATGTTATTCAAACAAACTTAATTATTTTTTAGAAATCGAGAAGAAAGACACTAAATAAAAAATAGAGAATAATGACAAACGAGGTAATTCAAATAAATAGATTGGAAAAGGATTCTTTTTCCTGTAGTCCAATTTACTCGAGTTCGAATATTTTGGAAATCAACTATGGACCCCTCTGTATATCAAGAAAATGGTCAAAAATACTTGACAAAGGGGCAATCGTCAGGAGTCCCAGTGATTACTTCGAATACAGAGAAAATAATTCAAGACTTCCATGCTTTCCAAGGAGTCGTCATGCCACAATCCAAGGCAAAAACTTCTACAGCAGTTCACCAGCTCAGTATTGGCATGAGCGCAGATGGAGGAAAAAATCTTACAGTACAGCATCTACAACCGCACCATCAGCAGTTGTTAATACCAGTAACAGTGAACAAAGGGTCAGCAACGGGGGCAATCAGACACCCGTTTCTTTCTCCATTAGCCTCAAGCCGCAATCAACAGGTCGCACCCTCACGATTATTCGTAGGGTTAACAAAGAAGAGCCACAGCCATCACAACAACCAAAAATCACAAACACAACAGCAATCAAATCAGAAACCAACCCTGGGACCTTCTCCTTCGGAAGTGAAAACTTCTTCAACAGAAAGACAACTGATTTCAACATGTTTCTTAGGAACATTACCGACAGCAGCAGTCAAATTCCAAAAGATACAAGAGACCCTGCTTCCTTTTATTCACACACATGGTCTTGGTGTTTATATACCCTTGACGACCAAGCGCCTCCATCAATTGGAATCCCAATCGGATCAGGAGCCAGCCAAGAAGAAACAAAAGATGACGACAACACCATCGGAAATTCCTTCATTACAGACTCGCTTATTAGAGATCTCCAATTGTAAGGACAAATGGAATCCTTGGCCAAAAGTACTTCCCAATGAAGGACATTACAAAGGAGTTAATATCGGTGGGTTTTTATCTATTGAAAGTTATTTAGGAGGGGGAACATTCGGTCGTGTTTATAAGGGCAAGATTACTTGGCCAGATGTTCCTGATCTTGATGGGAAATATGTAGCAGCAAAGTTTTTTGGAAAGACTGGAATAAAGTGTGATGATTCAGACGGCAACTATTCACGACGAGGGTTTTTCAAAGAGGCAGAGATGATGGCTTCAATTGCAAACCACTTCATTACAGTTTTGAAAGAGCCATCTCCAGTAGTTTCATTATTAGGGACTTTTGCTTATCTGAACCCAAATTTCAAGAAAGGGGTTACTTGCAACCCTGTTATTTTAATGGAATGTATGGATCTTGGATCAGTAACTGATTTATTGAGAAGAGCCAAGTTAACAAAAAACAAATTCTATGTCTTTAGTTTGATCATTAGTCTAACTATTGGAATGGCCAAACTTTTGAATGACTTACATAAAGCACAATATTACCACCAAGATATCAAACCTTCGAACTTTATGTGTAAATCTTTAACAAAATTATCCTCAAATAAAACCGAGACTTTAACATGTGGTTCTTCAAGTAGTACAATGAATAAAGATTTAGATAAGGATGCTTGGATCGATTATGTTTGGGATCCTTTTGTTGTTACTGATCGGATTAATTATTCATTAAAGATTGCTGATATGGGATTTACTTGTTCTCTAGGAGATCCTGAAGTTGCATCAGCAGGAAGACCAACTGGGACAACATTGTATGT
>JACCEC011186948.1_pt1 | contig 16277 bp, 13 predicted proteins | sample 7450121 | NCBI WGS metagenome assembly JACCEC01 (sample SAMN15323455, study PRJNA562643) | freshwater metagenome | isolation source: river surface water | place: USA:Blue River Watershed | collected 2017-08-18 | reverse complement strand
GCGGCCGTCCACCCCGCCGGCTCGTCCGCGCCACGCGGCCAGGCCAGCAGGTCGGCCAGCGCGGGAACCGGCACGCCGGCGGAGGCGAGTTTGAGCGCGTCAAGCTGGGCCGGCTCGGCGCGGATCCGCCACAGCACCGTGCAGGCCTGCTCGAGCCACAGCGGTGCCGTGAGGTTTTCATGGATACCATGCTGCGCCACGGCCAGCCGCATCAGCAGGCCCTGCACCAGCGCCCGCCGCAGCATCGTTTCCGAGAGCGCCGCCACCCGCAGCCACACGGAGACCACTCCGCCCGCCTCCACGGAAACCCGGAAAGGCGCCCCGGACGGCCCTTCGCTCGCGGGGATCAGACGGACAAAAACCGGACTGGGAAACGCCGCCGGCAAGCCCAGCGGGCCCTCCAGCAGGCGCCATCCCTCGTCCGCGGCCGCACTGACCGCGTGCGCCAGCGTCGGATCGACGGCGGAAACCTCGATGCGGCCCGGCGCCCCCTGCACGATCGTCGGAGCAGGCTGGGCCCGGGCCACGCCGGTCCAAGCCAGCAGGACGCCCAGCCCGAGGGCTCCGGCGCGCCGCCCCGCTCCGCGGCTCCGGCTCACGGCATCGTCAGCTTGAGCGCGCGATCCTCGATCGTGACGTTGGCCACCTTGGCCCAGGACGTCTTGATGTCTTCCGGAACCGTGATCGCGGAAAGAATCTTCTCGCGCACAAAGCCCCCGACAAAGGGCAGCCGCTGGACCGGGCAGGACCCGAGCAAGATCTGGTCGGCCCGGTAGACGAAGGCGTCCCCGCTTTTCTCGAACGCGCCGTTGATCTGGACGATCACCTTTTGCGCGATCCCCAGGAGGTTGAATGTGACGGGCACGCCGAGATTCAGGGCGCCGCCGGCAATGCGGACTTTCACCGTTCCCACGCTCATCAGATCATCCGCGGCGGGCGCGGCGCCCTTCTTGTCGTCGCCCTTTTTGTCGGCCGCCTTGGGCGCCCCGGGCGCGCCGGCCGCGGCCGCGGCTGCGGGCGCCGGACCGGTGAGGGCGTTGATTTCGTCCTCGATCACGGTCACGGATTGGCCGCCCGAGAATGCCTTTCGCTTCGCCAGGCCCTGCTTCCCTTTGCCGGTGTCGCTGGACCCTTCGATGTAATAAACCTGACCCGGCTTGCGGTCGGCCTCTTTGATTTCCTCCTTCGCGACCACCACCGGGCGCACCACCATGAGCACCGCGCCGAGCACGCCGCCGAGCACGAGGCTGAGCGCGGCGCCGAGGATGACTTCGGACCAACTGGGGCCGTGGGCGGCGCGATCGATTTTCTTGCTCATGGGGAAGGATTATTTTTTGCCGGAGTCGGAAGTGGATTTCGCCGGCGCCGGGGCGGCGGTCGACGCGGAGGATTTTGCTTCGCCGCCGCTCTCCCCGCCCGAACTCTTCTTCTTGTAGTCCGTGATGTAGAAACCGGTGCCTTTGAAAATCAGTCCGGCGCCTCCGCCGACCAGCCGTTTGACCCCCGCTTTCTTGCACTTCGGGCATTTCTTGAGCGGTTCGTCGCGCATCGACTGGAACTGCTCGAATTCGTGTCCGCACTTGGGGCAGGCGTATTCGTAGGTGGGCATGGGTCGGAAACGCCGCCTCTTATGGGAACGCCGCCGGAGGTTGGCGAGAGCGGAGTGCGGTTCAGCCCTGCGCCAGCACCCGCCGGTAGAGGGCCTCGTAGCGCGGCACGATCGCATCCGCGGAAAACTCCGCCGCGGCCCGCGCCCTGGCCGCCCGGCCCATCCGTTCCCGCCGGGCGGGATCGGCCAGCAGGTCGCCCACGGCTCCGGCCAGTGCGTCCGGCGAGGCCTCCCCGACCAACACCCCCGTCTCGCCGTCGCGCACCACTTCGGGGATGCCGCCGACCGCCGTGGTCACGCTCGGGCAGCCGAACCACATCGCCTCCAGCACGCTCAGGCAAAAACTCTCCGAGGCCGAGGCGAACAGACCTAGGTCCGCGGCCTGCAGATAGTCTTCGATTTCGAAAACGTTTTCCCGCACAAGCACGCGGTCCTCCACGCCCAGCCGCCGCACCTGGGCGGCGAAGGGCGACCAGTCGCCCCCCGCGAGCACCACGAGCTTGAAGGCTTCGCGCGGACGCACCCGCGCGACCGCTTCGAGCAGCAGATCGATCCGTTTCACCGGCCGCAGATTGGAGAGGTGCACCACGAGTGCTTCGCCGGGCCCCAGGCCGAGCTCCGCGCGCACCGCCTCGCGGGAACGGGCCGGCGTTTTCGGCTGGAAGAAATTGTGGATGACGTCGATCGGCGCGTCGACCGCGAGCAGGCGCTGCGTTTCGTCGCGCAGCCAGGCGGACACCGCCGTGACCGCATCGGAGCGCCGCAGGGCGTGCCGGATCGCCGGGCCGTAGCCGGCGTCGCGGCCGAGCAACGTCGTGTCGGTGCCGTGCAACGTCGTGACCACCCGCGGCGTGCGTTGGTCGGCCGACATCGCGCGCGCCAAGATCGCCGCCGTGGCGTGCGGCACCGCGTAGTGCACGTGCAGCACGTCGAGGCCGAAATCGCGGGTCACCTCCGCCATCTTCACGGAGAGCGGCAGCGTGTAGTCGGGGTAGCGGAAGAGCTCGTAGTCGTTGATGACGACCGGATGGAAATGGAGCCGCGGGGCGCCGACCGGCAGGCGGAACGGACGCTCGTAGCTGATGAAATGCACCTCGTGGCCGCGCCGCGCGAGCTCCTCCCCGAGCGCCGAGGCCAGAATGCCGCTGCCGCCCACGGACGGGTAGCAGGTGATGCCGAGTTTCAAGGGACGCCCGTCCATGTTCAGAACCGCCGCGCGCCGCGCCCGAGCGCCGCCAGCGAATCGACCACGATCGCGTCCGCCGGAAACAACGGCAGCGCATACGCGAGCCCCGCCCGCTGCCCGCACAGCCGCGCGCGCGTGAGCTGCAGCTCGACGTAGTTGCGGGTCCGGAGCTGGGAGGCGTGCGCCTCCATCGCCGCGGTCCAGCGCTCGAGCAGGCCCGGCGCGGAGAGGTCGACCACGACGCGCCCCAGGTCGGCCGGCTCCGCGTCCGGCGTCACCGCATAGAAGAAGAGTTGTCCGACCGCGTGCGGCTCCAGCCGGCGCAGATCCTTCAGCCCGCCGTAACGCGCGAGCCGGCACGCGTCGCGCACCATGCGTCCGAGCTTCGCGTGGTCGGGGTGCTGGTTCTCGACCACGGTCGGGGCGAGCACGAGCGCCGGCCGCACGCGGCGGATAATCGCCGCCAGGGCGATGGCGTGCGCCGCCCGCACGTCGAAATGCGCGTCGCCGCCGAGGTCGGCGAATTCGACCGTGGCCCCGAGCCATGCCGCCGCACGGCGCGCCTCGCGGGTGCGGACCGCGGGCGTGCCGTTGGTCCCCGCTTCGCCGCGCGAGCAGACCACGCAGTGGACGCGGCGGCCGAGCGACGCCTCGCGCGCGACAATCCCGCCGCAGCCGAACTCGATGTCGTCGGGATGCGCGCCGAAGGCGAGGAGCGCGCCGGTCTCAATGCCAGGCTTCGTCGGAGCGGTCGATGGGGTCACGGTTGACGAAAGTGATCTCAGGCGCGTCGTCTTTGCGCAAGTAGGCTTGTTCGCCGGCACCCGCGATGTAGTGCGTGCAGCGCACGACCGACTGCATCCAGCGCAGCCGCGTGTCGCGGGTCGGCGTGACCTGGGTCTTGGCGTAGTCGCAGGGCGGCAGCGCGAGGTAGCTTTCGCCGCCTTCATGAAGCTTCAACGTCCCGTCGATGCGGCGCGCCCGGACGATCTCTCCGGCATACGGCACATCCACGAAACAATCGTCCACCGCGCAGGCGGCGAGCCGCACCGCCGGGTCGCCCGAACGCACCACGCGCACGCCCTCGAGCAGCCCGAGGCGGCGGTAGAGCTCGAGGCAGAAGTCGGCCGCGTTGGTCGCGACGACAGCCTTGAAGGCCTCGATCCGCTCCGGCGCGACGTAGGCGCCGAGTTGCCGCGCCGTCGTCGCCGACCAGCCGGCCGGAATGCGCTTCAAAAAGAGCGGCGACCACTTGCGCTGCACCTTGTTTTCGAAGGTGAAATTCAGCGTGGCCGGCTCGTCCGTCTTGCGGTGGCGCAGGATCGTCTGCGTCTCGCGCGGATCGTGGTCGCTGTCGTGGTAGAAAAACACGATCTCGCCGCCGATTTCGCGCTGCAGGCGCCGTGCGGTGACGAATTTGGCGTGAAGAAAGCGCCGCGGGAAAAAGCCGCAGGGCTGCTGGCCGAAACAGATGACCGGAGCGGCGCTCATCGCGGGGTCGCGGCGTTTGCGGCCGCCGGTTTGCCGCTCCCGAGGATCGCCTGCAGGACGAGGCTGAAAATCACGCAGGCGGCGCAGCCGATGGGGTTGAGCCACAGGTAGGCGATGCTGCCCTCGAAGTAGATCGCGAGCACGGCGCCCTGCGCGGCGATCATGCCCCAGAAGGCGGCGGTGCCCTGCACCCGCTTGAAAAAGAAGGCGACGACGAACACTCCGAGCAGCGCCGGGTAGAAAATCGACGCGACGATGTTGAGCGCCTCGATGAGGTTCTCGGCGAAGCTCACGAAGAGCGCGAAGCCGATCGCGAAAAAGCCCCACAGCGCCGTGAACCACTTCGCGTTTCTCACGTTGCGCGGTTCGTCGCGCTCGGCGAGCGGCCGGAAGGAGCGCCACAGGTCGATCGTCGTGGTGGTGCCGAGGGCGTTGAGTTCGCCGGCCTTGGAGGAAAGCGCGGACGCGAACATGACGGCGAGCAGCAGGCCGATCACGCCGTGCGGCAGCTGGGTGAGCACGAACGTGATGAACACATAGTCGGAGTCCTTGGTTTTCTTCGCGGAAGGATCGGCGGCCTGGAGCGCGTCGCGGGCCTCCTTGCGGATCGTGTCGACCTGCTGCTGGGACGCCCGCACGGCGGTGCGCGTCGTCGCGACCACCGCGGCGTCGCCCCCGTCGGTCGCGTCGAGCCAGGCCCGCACCGCCGCCTGCCGCTGGGCGTGGGCGGCGGCGTGTTTTTCCTCGAGCGCCCGGAACCGCCCGCCGTCGGCCCCGGCGACCTGACGATCCCACTGCGCGCGGTTGAAAATCACGGGCGTGTCCGGCCGCGACTGGTAGAAGACGAAAAGCAGCGCCCCGAGGATCACGATGCCGAACTGCATCGGGATCTTGAAGAGCGCGTTGAACATCAGGCCGAGCCGGCCTTCCCGCAGGCGCGCACCGCCGAGGTATCGCTGCACCTGCGATTGGTCGGTGCCGAAATACGAGAGCGACAGGAAGAAACCGCCCAGCAATCCGCTCCAGATCGTGTAGCGCTGGCGCGGATCGGGCGCGTAGTTCACCGCCTCCAGTTTCCCGAAGGCTCCCGCGATGGAGAAGGCATCGGGCGGCAACTTCACGAGCAGCACCACGAAAGCCGTCAACATGCCGCCGAAGATCACCCCCATCTGCAGCTTCTGGGTGAGGTTCACGGCCGCGCTGCCGCCGGTCACCGTATAGACGATGGCGAGCAGGCCGGTGAAAACGATGGTGAGCTCCAGCGACCATCCGAGCACCGTCGCCAAAATGATCGAGGGGGCGTAGATCGTGATGCCGGCCTGGATACCGCGCTGGAGCAAAAAGAGGCTCGCGCCGAGCAGGCGCGTCTTCCGGTCGAAGCGCTGCCCGAGGTATTCGTAGGCGGTGTAGACGCCGAGCTTGCGGTAGATGGGCAGAAACACCGCGCACACCACGATCAGCGCGAGCGGCAGGCCGAAATAATTCTGGATGAACGCGATTCCGTTCTCGTAGGCCTGCCCCGGCAGCGAAAGGTAGGTGATCGTGCTGGCCTGCGTGGCCATGACCGAAATCCCGATCGTCCCCCACTTCGTGGTGTCGGAGCCCTTGAGGTAGGTGTTGAGGTTGTCCGTGTGCCGCGTGCGCCACGTGCCGTAGGCGGCGATGCCCACCATCGTGCCGAGCAGCACGAACCAATCGAGGAGGTTCATCCGAACACCTCCGAGAACACCGTGAGCAGAATCACCATGCCGACGAAGGCGCAGAAAACGAAGAGATACACCCCGCCCCACGAGCGGAATCCGGGCACGGCGGGCGATTCGGGATCGTCCCGGTCGGTCGACGAAGGCTTGCTCATGACACCGACCCGACCACGGATCGCGTCGTCCCGCCAACGGAAAGCGTCCGACGACCGGCACCTTCGGACGGCGGGGGCGAAATCGGCGGGGGCGTCATGTGGGATGGGACCGTGAACGCGGAGGAACCGGGGATTCAACCCAGAACTGGGCGCCTTGCATGGCGGACGGTCGGCGCCGCGGGATGTCACGTTTCGCGATTCGACACGTCGGGCACAACCGACCATGCCCAACCTAGGCGTCCCCTCCCCTTTCCCGTTCCCTATGCGACTCTTCCTTCTCCCGTTTATCGCCGCGGCCCTCGCCGCCGTCGCCGCCGCCCAATCGATCTCGATCGAAGACTACGAACCCAAGTCCACCTTGCGCGTCCCGGAACACCGCCTCACCCGCGCCAAGTTCCCGTTCATCGACGTCCACAACCACCAGCGCGACGTCACCCCGGACAAGTTGAAGCAGCTGATCGCGGACATGGACGGCCTCAACATGCGGATCCTGATCAATTCGCCCGTCAGCGGCGGCCAGGGCAAGTGGCTCGCCAATGCCGTGTCGGCGATGAAGGGCCATGCTCCGGAGCGATTCGCGGTGATGACCAACATCGACTACAACAACCTCGAGGATCCGGGCTACGGCGCCCGCGTCGCCGCCCAGCTCGAGACCGACATCAAGGCCGGCGCCGTCGGCCTCAAAGTCTGGAAACACCTCGGGATGATGCTGAACGACAGCAAGGGCCGGGTGAAAGTCGACGACCCGCGGTTCGATCCCGTTTGGGAGATGTGCGCCAAACACAAGATCCCCGTGCTCATCCACACGGGCGACCCGTGGGGCCTTTTCCAGCCGATGGACAAGAACAACGAACGCTGGCTCGAACTGAAGCTGCGCGCCACCCGCAACCAGTCGCAGCAGACCAACTTCACCTGGGAGCAGTTGATCGAGGAGCAGCACAACCTGTTCGCCCGGCATCCGAAAACCACCTTCGTCAACGCCCACCTCGGCTGGCTCGGCCACGACCTCGACCGCCTCGGCGCGCTTTTCGACCGCCTGCCCAATGTCTACGCCGAGGTCGGCGCGATCACGAGCGAACTCGGGCGCCAACCCCGCGCCGCCCGCCGCTTCTTCGTCAAATACCAGGATCGCGTGCTCTTCGGCAAAGACCTCTACAGCGTGCCCGAATACTACGTCTATTTCCGCCTCTTCGAAACCGACGACGATTACTTCGATCCGATCCGGAAATACCACGGCATCTGGAAGCTCTACGGCCTGGATCTCCCCGATGACGTGCTGAAAAAGGTCTACTACAAGAACGCGCTGAAGATCTTCCCGGGGCTCTCCTCCGCCGGTTTTCCCGAGTGATCCGCGCCCACGCCGCGCCGGCACCGCATCCCTCCCGGGCCCGTCGCGGTTCGCCGCGGGCCGGCTCCGGAACGGAACAAAAAGCCCGCGTCGACAGTGGACGCGGGCGCACCCAGGGAAAGCGACCGGACCGGGCGCGACCCCGCGCCCGCCGAGTGCCGGTTACTTGTTGGTGAAGCCGATCGAAAACTCGATGCCTTCCCACGCCATCTTGATCACGCCGCCGCCGGCGGGAGCCTTTTCGACCGTCATCGTGAAAAGGTCCACCGTCGGCATGACCGCGGCCCGCTTGAGATTGAGCCGGGCGAGCTCGTTCGCTTTCTCCGCCGCCTCGTTGTAGGGAATGCCCCACTGGCCGGTGCGCTTGTTGATCACCAGCTGCGACGTGCCGGACTCGGACGGCACCGTGAAAAGCGAATACTTGCCGGCCGCGAGCTCGAAGCCGCCGATCACGATCGGCTTGGCGACGGTGAGAATCGTCGCCTCGTTTGCCCCGGTGCGCCACACCTTGCCCCACGGCACGAGGCCGCCCCAGATCTTGCGCACCTCGCCGGAGCGCGGGTCTTTCACCGACGGCCGGCTGTAGGCGATGCTGATGTCGTTGCCGTCGATGGTGGCGACGACGGTCGAAGGCGGGCTGGGGCGCGCCTTCTTGGCTTTTTCCTTCTTTTCCTGGGCAACCAGACCGGTGAGGCCGACGGCCGACGCGGCGCACAACACAACGAGGAGACGGAGCAATTTCATGAGGGTGATGGGTGGAGAGACGAAGGGACGAAACGCAGGCACCGTGGAGAGGAATGGCCCGGAAATACAGTTCAGAACGCACCTTGCCGGTGCACAAAGGTGCCCGGGCGCCCCGTGACCGGCGGCCTCCGCCGGGCGTAGGGGCCATCCGCCGCTGGCGGCGACGACCGTTCCGGAGCTCCCGAAAAATTCCTTGGAAAAGCTGTTGACGGACGCCGCGGCGACCCTACTTCTCAGCACCCTGATTTTCTTCTGCGGGCGTAGCTCAGTTGGTAGAGCACCACCTTGCCAAGGTGGACGTCGAGAGTTCGAGTCTCTTCGCCCGCTCCATTTTTAAACCGCCGGATTTCCTCCGGCGGTTTTTTATTTCGGATCCAACGTCGCCGCTTGGCGCCGGCGTTCCTCGGCCGCCAGCGGCAGAAATTCGGCCGCAGCGAGCACGACGGCGGCTTCGTCGGAGTAGACAAACCGCAGCAGCCGGCGCACCTCGGCCGGCGCATCCGCGCGGATCACCAGTTCCAACGGCACCTGGAGAGCATACTCGCCGGACCGCACGGCCTCCGCCGCCGGGGCGATGGCCCGGCCGCCTTTCGTCGCGATCACGGGCAACACCCGGATGCCGCTGCGTTCCGGCGGCGGCCCGCCGGCCAACACCACGCCGCTGTCGGCGCCGGCCAAAGCGCGCCCGGCTTCCTCCGGGAGTTGGAAACGCTCGACCGATTTGCGCAGCGCGCCGCCCCGCAGCACCGCATGTCGGAACAGATCGAGCGCCAGCCCGGCACCGGCTTCGGGTGCCTGGGCCGCGACCACGGTGTCGCCCGCCTCGCCGGCGATTCCGAGGTCGCGCCAGCGGACGGTGCTCGGCGCGCCGCCGGACCCGAAGATCAACGCCAGCTGCTCGTAGGTCGCGGAACGCAGCGGGCACGCCGCGCCGGCCCAAATGAATACCACCGCATTGGCCACAGGTCGCACCTCGTGGGTCGCCAAGACCGGCCGGATCTCCGGCGCCGCCACCAGGAGCGCCGCCGCCGCCCGGCCCGCCTGCAGCTCCGCCACCCCGGCCTTCGTCCCGTCAAAGGCGAGCGCCAGCCGGATGCCTTCCCGCCCGGCCAAGCCGTAAAGCGCCTTGGAAAACTCGAGCCCCAGCAGATCAGATCCGACGATCCGGACCGGGGTCGCCGCGGCCGGGACTGCCGCCAGCAGGGCGACCGTCATCGTCCACCGGAGCGCCCGCCGCGCGGGACGGTGGAGGCGACACGCAGGCATGGGGGACGACATCGGACCGCGGGTCGGTCACGATTCCTTTTCGCCCAGCACCAAGCGATCCCCGCCCGGGGAGGGCCCGCCGGATCCCGGACCGGCTGTCTTGCGGCGCGCGCGCGCCCCGTCGGACTTTTGGTAATAGGCGTAGTTGTGGGTGTAGTAGCCGTAGTCCCCGCCCGCATTGGCGGGCACCTGGTTCAACACCACCCCGATCAACGGCGTCTTGCGTTCCTCGACGATCTGCTGCGCCCGCAACACCATGCTCTGGGGATTTCGCCGGTGCTGGATCAGCAGCACCGCACCGTCGACCACGCTCACCAGGACGCTGGCATCGCTGACGCCGATGATCGGCGGGGAATCGAACACCACCTTGTCGTAGCGACCTTTCAGCGAGGCGATCAGTTCGCGCAGCCGGTTGGCGTAAACGAGGCTCAGCGTGAAATTCGTCGCCCCGCCGCTGGGGATGAAGTCGAGGCCCGGGGCGATGTCCTTCTGGACGACCTCGTCGATGCTTTTCTGGCCGAGCAGCAGTTCGCTGAGACCCGGGTCCTTGCGGCGATCCGCCAAGCGGTGCTGGGTCGGGCGCCGCAGGTCGGAATCGATCAGGAGCACCCGCTCCCCGCCCGTCGCCATGAGCGCCGCCAAGCGGTGCAGCGTGGTCGACTTGCCCTCGCCCGGACCGGCGGAAAACAGCACCAGCGCGTGGGGCCGGCCCGGCGCCAGGGTCAGGTTGAGGTTGGTGTGCAGCACCCGGATCGGTTCCTCCTCGGCCGGATCGTCGCCGCTGCGGCCGAGCGGGTCGCGGGCAAACGGAATCACCCCGAGCACGGGCAGGCGGAGCCGCGCCTCGACGTCGGCCACGTTGCGGAAACTCGTGTCGAAATACTCCAGCATCACCGCCACGCCCACGGCGAAAACCCCGCCGAACAGGAACGCGAAGGTCAGGTTGAGCATCCAGTTGGGCCGGCTCGGGCCGCGCGCCGCCTCGGCGGTGTTGAGAATCTCGATGGTCTTCTTCGGCACCTGGAAATCGATTTCGCGCTGCCGGAGCGTGAGCTTGAGCGTGGTCAGCAGACGTTGTTCGTCCTCGAGTTTGTTGGTGGCGTCCTCGAAGGGGCGCATGCGCTCCCGCGCGGACAGGATCTGGTCGACCCGGGCCTGCTGCAGCTGCCGGCGCAGCTCGGCCACGCGCGCGTCCGCCTCCTTGTAGGCGATCTCGAGCGCGCTCTCGTATCCCCGCAGCTGCACGTCGAGCTGCTCGCGGATCTTCGCCCGGGCCTCGATGGCGGCGACGAGATCCGGGTGCGCTTCGCCCAACCGCGGCTTGAGCTGGGTGACCTTCTGGTCGGCGACGAGGTAGGCCTGCAGCAGGTTCTGGATATTCTGGTCGGGGATGAGCTCGGAATTCACCAGGCTCACGCGGTCCTCGACGGGAATCGACTTGAAGCGCTCCCAGCGCGTCTTGCGGCCGATCGCGTCCACCGACAGCGCGATCAGCGTGTTCTGCATCTGGCGCAGCGTCTCGATCTCCATGTCGGAGTAGCGCGCGTTGAGATCGACGCCGGAGATGTTGAGGTCGTTGCGCAGCTTTTCCACGGCGTCGCGCTGGCGGGTGACGACCAATTCCTGGGCCACGAGCTCCTTGCGCAGGTGGGCGAGACCCTCGCTCTGGTCGGAAGTCGCGAGCGCGAGCCGGTCGTTGTTGTAGGTGCGGGCGATCTCGTTCGCGATGTCGGCCGCGAGCTGCGGCTCCTGGGCGAAGACATTGATCTCGATCAGCGACGAGCTCCGCTGCGATTCGACGCGCAGCATCTTGTCGACGAGGTAGCGGTAGGTGACGGAGGACGGCAGCGCGACGGACGCTCCGACCGACGTGGCGAGCCGCGCGTTGAGGCCGAGCCGCTCGATCACCGGATAGAGAATCTTCTCCGACTGCATGATCTTGAACTGATCCTGCAGGAAATACGGGTCGTAACCGGTGTTGGCCTGGGCCTGGAAGAGCTTCACCTCCCCTTCGGGCTTCTCGACCCGGACCTTCGTGGTGGCCAGATACCAGCGGGGCAGAAAGGCGGTCACGCCCGCCGCGGTCACGACGACGAGGGTGAGGATGAGGGCGATGAGCGCCTTCCGGAGGCGCAGGATCTGCAGGAAATCCGCGAGCGTGGCGTGCTCCTTGCCGGCGGGAAGTTGAACCATGACCGGGGGGAACGGAGAGGCGCCGCTCAGAAGGAATACGTGCCGCTGAGGCCCACGCGCTCGCGCCGCAGCTTCCGTTGCGCGTCGATCGAGCTCACCCGGTCGTAATCGCAACTGGCCGAGATCACCCAATTCTTGTTCGGCAGGTAACTGACGGCGCCGCCCACCCGCGTCGTCTTCTCCCCGACGCTCGCGATACCGCGGCGGCCCTGCAGGGTCGCCGGCTCGTAGTTGACGGACGCCGACGCGACGATCAGCGCCGTGACCCGGTGCTGCACCGAAACAAACGCCCGCTTGACCTTGGTGTCGTTGAAGCGGGCGGTGTCGGAGGTCTCTTCGAAGGAATACCCCGCGCCGGCCACCAGAAACGATTCCTGGGTGTAGTCGTATTTCGCGGACACCTCGGCGTAGGGCGAGGTGGCGCTCCGCTCGCCGACGCGCTTGCGCCACTCGGCGCCAAGCCGGGCCGAAGCGGACAACTTGCGGGCCACGAGGTAGTCGAGGCCGCCCATCAGATAATTCGAGCGCTTGTTTTTGGTCTCGCCGGTCTTGTCGTAGTAGACCTCAAGGCGGCGGTATTCTCCGACCAGCTTGGTCTCCGGCAGCACCGCGTAATCGGCGGAAAGTCCGTAAAGGTTTTCGAACCGATCGAGGCTCCGGCCCAGCGTGTCGTCGCGATACTTGTAATAGACCGAGCGGGCCTTCACCACCAACTCCGCTTTGGGCCCGAGCGGCGTGTTGAAGCGGCCGTCGAGCTGGTTGCGCGTGAAGGATTGGTCGGGATTCAGCGGCACACCGGACAGCAACGACTCGGGATTCCGCGCGACATTGATCGACTCGGTGAGGTCGAGCACCGTCGTCTTGGCGAACGCGTGGGCGACCCGGATCGAGGCATCGTGGCTGTCGAGCAGCTTGTCGCCGGGCCGGTTGTCGAAGCGATCCAAGGTCAAGCCGTAGCCGGTCGACAGAAAAGTCTGGTCCGTGAGGGAGCCGTTGAAAGCGACCCGCGGCGCAGCCGTCCAAATCCAGCTGCTGACGGGGCGACTGGCGGCCGCGAAGAGATTCGAATCATACGCCGCGCCGAGTTTGAAGGCGAACGTGAGGTTTTTCCCCTGTTCTTGCTCGGGAATAGGCGCGTAGACGGCCCCCAGCGGGAGGCTCGCCAACACGCCGCCCAAAAGGAGGAGGCGGAAAATCGTGAACATCAGGTGGCCGGAACGGGACGCGGAACGTAGGCGCAAGGCGGTGGCGGAAGCAATTACTTTCCCCGGGGCGGCGGTAACGCAGGGTTAAGCAGGACAAAGAGATTCTCCGCTACCTTGTGGGGCGCACCCAGGGGGAACTCCCGGGGCATCGTCCCGAACAACAGACCGGCGTAGATCTCGCCCCACTCCCCGAATCGGTTCGGCACCGCCGCCAACGATCCGGGCAAGATCGGCCGGGCGTTGAGTTCGGAAAAGAACGGACGGTCCAACGTGCGCGGGGTGAGCACCAGCTCGCCGATCGGCTGCTCGAGCGTGATGGCGTAAAAATCCCGCAGGCGCGGCGGCTGCGCCCAAGTCCGGGTCCCGCCATACCAGGCCACGCCCGCCGGCACGTCGGCCATGATGCCGAACCGTCCCGCCGGATCCCGGCGCACCAGTTCGATTTTCACCCCGTGAAACAACGCCGGAAAATACGGCGGATACTGGAAATGCAGTCGCCGCGGCTCCAAGGCGTCGTGCGCGAGCGGCAGCGCCTGCGCCGCCAGCAGCACCGTCATCGCCACCCGCGGCCAAGCCGCAAGCCGCGCATTGCTGCCGAGCAGGACGGAGAAAAATCCCGCGCCGAACACGATCACCAGCGGGGAAATCCACACCGCCACCGGCCGCTCGGTGTCGCCGGAATTAAGGGCGCCCTGCGCGATCAGCAGCAACCCGAGCGATCCCGTGAATACCCACCGCAGGCGGTTCGTGACCACGGCGCGAAACGGATACAGCCACCCCGCGACGAAGAACGCGGCGAACCACATCGCCCCGCCCGACCACAGCCGGGCCTTCAGATTGTCCTGCAGGTAGGTGAGCACTTTGTTGCCGAGCTTGCGCAGCTCGACGACGGGCGGCTCCGCCGATAACATCGCCCGGACCAGCGCCGGCTCCGCCGTCGGGTCGCCGGCCTTCAGCGCCACATCCTGCGCCGCCAGTCCCACCGGATGGCCCGTGAGCGCCACGTTGCGCAGCAGCCACGGAGTCGTCACCAATGCAAATCCTCCGGCCACCGCCAAAACCCGCAGCCAGCGCTGCACCCCGCGCCCCTGCCAAAACCCCTGGCCCGCGGCGACCGCCGCCAGCACTCCGGCGGGATACTCCGTCAGAAACAGCAACCCGCCGAGCGCCCCGACGCCGGCGAGGCCGCCGACGGCCGCGCGCCCGCGCCCGGCCTCCAGCGCCATCTCGGCACTCCACCACACGCGGAAGAGCGCGACGGCCAGCAGGAGGGCCAGCGCAGTGCCGTTGATCGCCACCGTCGCCTGCCAGATCGGCGTCGACAGCAACACCGCCAGCGCCGCCAGCCACCCCGCCCGCGGTTCGAAAAGCTTCCGCCCCAGATCGTAGGTCAACCACGCCGCCGCCCAAAGCAGAACGACGTTGAGCCCGAGCAAAAAATAGTCGCCGGCAAAACCGTCGGGCGGCACCGGCGGCGACGCCCAGAGCGCCTCGCGCCGCTCGGCCGGCAGGAGTCGCAGCGCCCCGGCGATCACGAGCGGATAGAGCGGCGGCTGGTGGAGCTCCGGATAGGCGCGCGTCCCGTCGAACCGCTGGCCCCGCGCCGCGAGCACGGCCGCGGTCTGCGGAAAGTTGACCAGCGTGGTGAAGCCTTCCCCCCGGACCAATTGGCGGCCGACATCCGCCTGCAGCAGCGTCGCCTCCGAGGTCGCGCCGTGAAACTGTTTCCAAGCCACCAGCCACGACAGCGCGACCACGCCGGCGATCGTGGCGGCGAGCCGGATCACCCGCGCCCCGGCCCCGACCTCGAGCCAGTGGATCAGCTCCTGCGCGGAGCGCGGCCGGCTCATCGGCCCGCGCCTCCGGCGCCACGCCCGGCCCGGTGCTGCCGCGCCCTCATCGGTCGATCACATCGAGTTCGGGCCATTGCGCGATCTTCCGGTGCAACGTGCGCCGGCTCACCCCCATCAGCTCGGCGGCCTTGGTGCGGTTGCCGCGGGACTTGAGCAGGGCTTCGCGGAGCAGGTGCTTCTCGTTGTCCTCGACGGAGAGGGACAGCGGCGCCGCGGCCGTCGGTCCCGGCCCGCGCGGTGCGCCACCGTCGGCCGCGGCCGGGGCGGGCCCCGATCCGTCCGCCGCCATCCCGGGGGTCCACCCCGGGGCGGCACCGCGGAATTTCGGCTCGAGATCGTATTCCGTGAAACTGCCCCCGCGGCGCAGCACCACCGCGTTCTCGCAGAAATTCCGCAGCTCGCGGATGTTTCCCGGCCACGGATAGGTCTGGAGCGTGCGCAAAGCCCCCGCCTCCAGCGTCAGCGGCGGCACCCCGTTTTCCTCGGAAAAGATCCGGATGAAATGCGCCAGCAGCAGCGGGATGTCGTCGGGGCGCTCGCGCAGCGGGGGCATCGTGAGCCGCACGACGTTGAGGCGGAAAAACAGGTCCTCGCGGAACTTCCCCTCCCGCACCATGCGCTCGAGATTGCGGTTGGTCGCGGCGACCAGCCGGACATCGAGGTCGATCGGCTTCGAGCCGCCGACACGCTCGATCGCCTTCGTCTCGAGAAAGCGCAGCAGCTTCACCTGGGTCGACGCCGAGATCTCGCCGATCTCGTCGAGAAACAGGGTGCCGCCGTCCGCCGATTCGAACCGCCCCACCCGCCGCTCCGTCGCGCCGGTGAACGAGCCGCGTTCATGGCCGAAGAGCTCGCTCTCCAGGAGGTTTTCCGAGAGCGCCGCGCAGTGCACGGCGACAAACGGCCCGCGCGACCGCGGGCTCGCCTGGTGCACGGCCTGCGCGATCAACTCCTTGCCCGTGCCCGACTCGCCCTCGATCAGAATCGTCGCGCGCGACGCCGCGACGAGCTTCATCTTGTCGATCACCGCCTTGAGCGGCGCGGACGCCCCGACGATGCCCTCGATCTTGAATTTCTCGTCGAGCCGTTCGTGCAGCTGCTCCACCTGGACTTCGAGCGTCTTGGTCTTGAGCGCGCGCTGGATCAGCACCTCGAGGCGCTCGATGTTGACCGGCTTCGTGAGGAAATCCACCGCACCCCGCTTCATCGCCTCCACCGCCGTCTCGATGTTGCCGTAGGCCGTCATCATGAGCACGGCCGGCCGCTGCGGCAGCGCCAAGGCCTTGTCGATGACCTTGAGACCCGACTTGCCGGGCATGCGCAGGTCGGTGAGCACCACGTCGAACGGCTGGGCGTCGAGCAGGTTGAAGGCCTCGTCGGCATTGGCCGCCACCGTCACATCGTAGTCCTCCGCGAGGGCCTGTTGCAGCCCCTCGCGGGTGTGTTTCTCGTCGTCGACGATGAGCACGCTCGGCACCATGGCGGGTATGAATCGCGCCGCCCCCGGCACGGTCAACGGGAAATCTC
>JACCEC010472017.1_pt1 | contig 16277 bp, 15 predicted proteins | sample 7450121 | NCBI WGS metagenome assembly JACCEC01 (sample SAMN15323455, study PRJNA562643) | freshwater metagenome | isolation source: river surface water | place: USA:Blue River Watershed | collected 2017-08-18 | reverse complement strand
TCGATATCAACCAGGTCAACCCGCCGATGCGCCTGGAGGTGAGCCAGCCGATTCTGGACTTCGCCGACATGGCCAAGCTGCGTGACATCGAGACCGTCACCCAGGGCAAGTTCCGCAGCTACACGCTGGACATCACCTACCCGCTGGCCTGGGGCCGCGAGGGCGTGGAGGCCAAGCTCGCCTCGCTCAATGCCGAAGCCGTCGACGCGATCAAGGGTGGCAAGAACATCTTGATCATCAGCGACCGCGCCGTTTCTTCTACGCAGGTCGCTATCCCCGCGGTGCTGGCGCTGTCCTCCATCCACCAGCACCTGGTGCGCGAGGGCTTGCGCACCACCGCCGGCCTGGTGGTTGAGACCGGCTCCGCCCGCGAGGTGCATCACTTCGGCGTGCTGGCCGGTTACGGCGCCGAGGCCGTGCATCCCTACCTCGCGATGGAAACCCTGGCCGCGATCCACAAGGACCTGCCGGGCGACCTGTCCGCCGAGAAGGCCGTCTACAACTATGTCAAGGCGATCGGCAAGGGCCTGTCCAAGATCATGTCCAAGATGGGCGTGAGCACCTACATGTCCTACTGCGGTGCGCAGTTGTTCGAGGCCATCGGCCTGAACGACGAGACCATCGCCCAGTACTTCACCGGCACGGCCAGCCGGGTGGGCGGCATCGGCGTATTCGAGATCGCGGAAGAAGCGATCCGCATGCACAAGGCGGCCTTCGGTAGCGACCCGGTGCTGGCCACCATGCTGGATGCCGGTGGCGAATACGCCTGGCGCGTGCGGGGCGAAGAGCACATGTGGTCGCCCGACGCGATCGCCAAGCTGCAGCACTCCACCCGCGCGAACAACTGGAATACCTACAAGGAATACGCCCAGTTGATCAACGATCAGAGTCGCCGCCACATGACGCTGCGCGGCTTGTTCGAGTTCAAGGTCGATCCGTCCAAGGCGATTTCCATCGACGAGGTCGAGCCGGCCAAGGAGATCGTCAAGCGCTTCGCCACGGGGGCGATGTCGCTGGGTTCGATTTCCACCGAGGCCCACGCCACGCTGGCGATTGCCATGAACCGCATCGGCGGCAAGAGCAACACCGGCGAGGGTGGCGAGGACCCCGCGCGTTACCGCAACGAACTCAAGGGCATCCCGATCAAGCAGGGCGATACCCTGGCCAGCGTCGTCGGCCGTGATGTGGTCGAAGTCGATCTGCCGCTGCAGGCGGGCGACTCGCTGCGCTCGAAGATCAAGCAGGTGGCCTCGGGTCGCTTCGGTGTGACGGCTGAATACCTGTCGTCTTCCGACCAGATCCAGATCAAGATGGCGCAGGGCGCCAAGCCGGGCGAGGGCGGCCAGCTGCCTGGCGGCAAGGTGTCCCAGTACATCGGCAAGCTGCGTTACTCGGTACCCGGCGTGGGCCTGATCTCGCCGCCGCCGCACCACGACATCTACTCGATCGAAGACCTTGCGCAGCTGATTCACGACCTGAAGAACGTGGCGACGCATGCCTCCATCAGCGTCAAGCTGGTGTCCGAGGTGGGCGTGGGCACCATCGCCGCGGGCGTGGCCAAGTGCAAGGCCGACCATGTAGTGATCGCTGGCCATGACGGCGGCACGGGCGCCTCGCCCTGGTCGTCGATCAAACACGCCGGATCCCCCTGGGAGATTGGTCTCGCTGAGACCCAGCAGACCCTGGTGTTGAACCGCCTGCGTGGCCGTATCCGCGTGCAGGCCGATGGCCAGATGAAGACCGGCCGTGACGTCGCCATCGGCGCGCTGCTCGGTGCTGACGAATTCGGCTTCGCCACCGCGCCGCTGGTGGTCGAGGGCTGCATCATGATGCGCAAGTGCCACCTGAACACCTGCCCGGTGGGCGTGGCCACCCAGGACCCGGCACTGCGCGCCAAGTTCGCCGGCAAGCCCGAGCATGTCGTCAACTACTTCTTCTTCGTTGCCGAGGAAGTGCGCCAGATCATGGCGCAACTGGGCATCCGCACCTTCGACGAACTGGTGGGCCGCTCCGACCTGCTGGACATGAAGCAGGGAATCGCCCACTGGAAGGCACGCGGCCTGGACTTCTCTCGCCTGCTGGCTCGCCCGGTGGTGCCGGACGACGTGCCGCGCTATCACGTGGCCGACCAGGACCATGGTCTCGAGAAGAGCCTGGACCGCAAGCTGATCGAGAAGTCCAAGGCGGCCATCGAGAAGGGCGAGAAGGTCCAGTTCATGGAAAAGGCCATGAACGTGAACCGCTCCGTCGGTGCGATGCTGTCTGGCGCGGTCACCAAAGTGCACCCCACCGGCCTGCCCGACGACACCATCCGTATCCAGCTTGAAGGCACGGGCGGCCAGTCCTTCGGCGCCTTCCTGACCAGCGGCATCACCCTGTACCTGATCGGCGACGCCAACGACTACACCGGCAAGGGCCTCTCGGGCGGCCGCATCGTCGTGCGTCCCAGCATCGACTTCCGCGGCGAAGCCACGAAGAACATCATCATCGGCAACACCGCGCTCTATGGCGCGACCACCGGTGAGGCCTTTTTCAGCGGCGTCGCGGGCGAGCGCTTCGCGGTGCGTCTGTCGGGCGCCACCACGGTGGTGGAGGGCACGGGTGACCACGGCTGCGAGTACATGACCGGCGGCACCGTCGTCGTTCTGGGCAAGACCGGCCGCAACTTCGCGGCGGGCATGTCCGGCGGCGTGGCCTTCGTCTACGACGAGGACGGCCAGTTCGCCGCGCGCTGTAACACCGCCATGGTGTCGCTGGAGAAGGTGCTGCCCGCGGCCGAACAGAAAGCGGCCAGCGCCAAGACCAAGCTGCACGGCGACCAGGCCGACGAGGCGATGCTCAAACGCCTGCTGGAGGACCACAACCGCTGGACCGGCAGCAAGCGCGCGCGCGAGCTCCTGGACCACTGGGACACCGCGCGCAGTAAGTTCGTGAAGGTCTTCCCCAACGAGTACAAGCGCGCACTGGCCGAAATGCACCAGCGAGAAGTTGAGGCGTCGGGCAACACCACCCAGGCCGCCGTCGCGGCGGCATGAGATTCACCCCCGAAGCGCCCTCGGCGCCTCCCCCTCAGGGGGCGCCACTGGCGGCCCGGCAAAGCCGGTTCCGCGGTGGCCCGGGTAGGAACTGAAGAACGTTCGAGAAATACGGAGTAAGAGCATGGGAAAAATCACCGGCTTCATGGAATTCGAGCGACTCGAAGAGGGCTACAAGCCCGTGCCCGAGCGCGTGAAGCACTACAAGGAATTCGTCATCGGCCTCGATGACGAACAGGCCAAGAAGCAGGGCGCGCGCTGCATGGATTGCGGCACGCCGTTTTGCAACAGCGGCTGCCCTGTCAACAACATCATCCCGGACTTCAACGACCTCGTGTATCGCCAGGATTGGCAAAACGCGTTCGCGGTGCTGGATTCGACCAACAACTTCCCGGAGTTCACCGGCCGCATCTGCCCCGCGCCCTGCGAGGCCGCTTGCACTCTGAACGTGAACGACGACGCGGTGGGCATCAAGTCCATCGAGCACGCCATCATCGACCGCGCCTGGGAGCATGGGTGGGTCAAGCCCCGCCCCGCCAAGATCAAGACCGGCAAGAAGGTGGCGGTGGTCGGCTCCGGCCCCGCCGGCATGGCCGCCGCGCAGCAACTCGCCCGCGCTGGTCATGACGTGACCCTGTTCGAGAAGAACGACCGCGTGGGCGGCCTGCTTCGCTACGGTATCCCCGACTTCAAGATGGAGAAGCACCATATCGACCGCCGCGTCGAGCAGATGGTGGCCGAGGGCGTGAAGGTGCGCACCGGTGTGATGATCGGCAAGCTGCCTGCAGATTCCAAGGTCACCAACTGGGCCCAGGAAACCCTCACCCCCGAGCAGCTGCAAAAAGACTTCGACGCCGTGGTCCTGACCGGCGGCGCCGAGCAATCGCGCGATCTGCCCGTGCCGGGCCGCGACCTGGACGGTATCCATTTCGCCATGGAGTTCCTGCCCCAGCAAAACAAGGTCAATGCCGGCGACAAGTTCAAGGGCCAGCTGCGCGCTGAAGGCAAGCACGTGATCGTGATCGGCGGTGGTGACACCGGCAGCGACTGCGTGGGCACCAGCAACCGCCACGGTGCGGCCAATGTGGTCCAGTTCGAGCTGATGCCCCAGCCCCCCGAGCAGGAAAACAAGGCCCTGACCTGGCCCTACTGGCCGTACAAGCTGCGCACTTCTTCCTCGCACGAGGAGGGCTGCGAGCGTGAGTTCGCCATCGCTACCAAGGAGTTCATCGGCGACAAGGGCAAGGTCACCGGCCTGAAGACGGTCCGCGTCGAGTGGAAAGACGGCAAGATGGTCGAAGTCCCCGGCTCCGAGCAGACCTTGAAGGCCGACATGGTGCTCCTGGCGATGGGCTTCGTCAGCCCGGTGGGCAGCATCCTGGACGCCTTCGGCGTCGACAAGGACGCCCGCGGCAATGCCCGCGCCACCACCGACTTCACCGGCGGCTATGTCACCAACGTGCCCAAGGTGTTCGCTGCGGGTGACATGCGTCGCGGCCAGTCCCTGGTGGTCTGGGCGATTCGCGAAGGCCGCCAGGTCGCGCGCGCGGTCGACGAATTCCTCATGGGATTCAGCGACCTTCCGCGCTGAAGCGAACAAAGGGAAGGGGCGGGCCGCCCCAGGACCCGTATCATCGGGTTTACCCTTGCGCAAGGCCGGGCAGAGACCGGCCTTTTTCTTTACTCTTTGGCTTGATGTCCTACGACGACGCGTCCCCGCTGGTGCAATGCCGAAACCTGCGTTTCGGCTACGGAGAGCGCCCCATCCTCGATGGGGTGAGCTTCACCGTGCCCCGGGGAAAGGTCACCGCCCTCATGGGGGCGTCGGGCGGTGGCAAGACCACCGTGCTGCGTCTGGTGGGCGGGCAGGTGCGCGCCCAGGCCGGCGAGATGCTGTTCGACGGTCGGGATGTGGGCGGCATGGACCACGACGGCTTGTACGCCGCGCGTCGCCGCATGGGGATGCTGTTCCAGTTCGGCGCGCTCTTTACCGACCTGTCCGTCTTCGACAACGTCGCCTTCCCCTTGCGCGAACACACCACGCTGCCCGAACCGCTGGTGCGCGACATCGTGCTGTTGAAGCTCAACGCCGTCGGTCTGCGCGGTGCGCGCGACCTCATGCCCTCGCAGATTTCCGGCGGCATGGCGCGGCGCGTGGCCTTGGCCCGAGCCATCGCCCTAGATCCCGAACTGATCATGTATGACGAGCCCTTTGCGGGCCTGGACCCGATCTCGCTGGGCACGTCGGCGCGGCTGATTCGGCGCTTGAACGACACCCTGGGCATCACCAGCATCATCGTTTCGCACGACCTGGAAGAGACCTTCCGCATCGCCGACCAAGTGATCATCCTGGCCAATGGCCGCATCGCGGCCCAGGGCACGCCGGCCGAAGTCATGGCCTGCGACGACCCGCTCGTGAGCCAGTTCGTGCACGCACGGCCCGAGGGTCCGGTGCCTTTCCACTACCCCGGCCCCAGTGTGGACCAGGACTTCAGCGCGGGGCTCAGGCCATGAGCGCCGGACGACTGGCCCGACTGGGCCTGGCCACCCGCGCCAAGCTGGCCGACCTGGGCCGCGGCGCCCGCCTGTTCAAGCGCCTGCTGCAGCTGTCCGGACCCACCCTGCGGCGTTTTTCGCTGGTGCGTGACCAGGTGCATTTCCTGGGCAATTATTCGCTGGCCATCATCGCGGTCTCGGGCCTGTTCGTGGGCTTCGTGCTGGGGCTGCAGGGGTACTACACCCTGCAGCGCTATGGCTCCTCCGAGGCCCTGGGCCTGCTGGTGGCCCTGAGCCTGGTGCGTGAACTCGGGCCGGTGGTCACCGCCTTGCTGTTCGCGGGCCGCGCGGGCACCTCGCTCACCGCCGAGATCGGCCTGATGAAGGCCGGCGAGCAGTTATCTGCCATGGAGATGATGGCTGTCGACCCAGTGCGTCGCATCCTGGCGCCGCGTTTCTGGGGCGGCCTGATCGCCATGCCCTTGCTGGCGGCCGTTTTCAGCGCCGTCGGCATCCTGGGCGGTTACGTGGTGGGCGTGTTGATGATCGGCGTCGATCCCGGCGCCTTCTGGAGCCAGATGCAGGGCGGTGTCGATGTCTGGAAGGACGTGGGTAACGGCATCGTCAAGAGCATCGTGTTCGGTATCACGGTCACCTTCGTCGCGCTCTACCAGGGCTTCGAGGCGCAGCCCACGCCCGAGGGCGTCTCGCGCGCCACGACGCGCACGGTGGTGGTGGCCTCCCTTGCGGTACTCGGTCTGGATTTCATCCTGACCGCTTTGATGTTCAGCTTATGAGCCGACTTCCTCCCCGAAGCGGCCTGCGGCCGCCTCCCCCCAGGGGGCGCCGCCAGCGGACCGGCGCAGTCGGTTCCGCGGCGGCCACTGGGTTGGGCGTGGGGTCTATGACGAGGGTTTGAATATGGAAAAGTCAAAAAACGATGTGTGGGTCGGCCTCTTCGTGCTTCTGGGTGCACTGGCCGTCCTGTTCCTGGCCCTGCAATCGGCCAACCTCCTGTCCCTGAACTTCCAGCCCACCTACCGTGTGGTGGCCAAGTTCGACAACATCGGCGGTCTCAAGCCCCGTGCGGCGGTCAAGGGCGCAGGCGTGGTGGTCGGCCGCGTCGAATCCATCACTTTCGACGACAAGAGCTTCCAGGCGCGTGTCACCCTGGACCTGCAGTCGCAGTACGTCTTCCCCAAGGACAGCTCGCTCAAGATTCTCACCAGCGGCTTGCTGGGCGAGCAATACATCGGCATCGAGGCCGGCGCTGGCGACCAGAATCTGAAACAGGGCGACACGATTTCCAGCACCCAATCGGCCGTGGTGCTGGAGAATCTGATCAGCCAGTTCCTCTACAGCAAGGCGGAAGACGGCGGCACTGCCAGCAAGCCCGCGGCTCCCCGTAAATGAATCGACTCCACTTTCCCTCCTTCGTGCGGCGCGTCCTGCTGCCTGCGCTGCTCGTGTCCACGCTCACGGGCTGCGCGGTCGGGCCCGACCGGCGCGACCCCTTGGAGTCCTTCAATCGCGGAGTCCTGAAGTTCAACGACGAACTCGACGCCGCCGTGCTCAAACCGGTGGCCACGGCCTACCAGGAGAACCTGCCGTCTCCCGCCCGCAAGGCCGTGAGCAACGTGTTCTCCAACCTGGGCGATGTCTGGTCCCTGGCGAACAGCCTGCTGCAGTTCAAGTTCCCGCAGGCCGCCGAGAGCCTGATGCGTGTGAGCATCAACACGGTGTTCGGCTTCTACGGCATCCTGGACATCGCCACCGAGGCCGGCCTGGAGCGGCACCGCGAGGATTTCGGCCAGACCCTGGGTTATTGGGGCGTGCCTTCAGGGCCTTACCTGGTGTTGCCTCTGCTGGGCCCTTCTACCGTGCGCGATGCGACCGGCCTGCTGGCCGATCGGCGTGGCGACCTGGTGCGCGAATTCGACCCCGAGGGTACCCGCACCGGCCTGTTGGCCCTGCGGATCGTTGACACGCGCGCCACCTACCTGCGCGCCGGGCGCCTACTTGAAGAGGTTTCCCTGGACCGCTACACCTTCCTGCGCGACGCCTATCTGCAGCGACGCCAGGCCGAGGTCTTTGACGGCGAGGCGTCCAAGCCGCCTGAAACGAAAGACGACTGATGATGAAAAGACGAATCCTGGGCCGCTGGGCCGCTGTCCTCTCCGTGGCGGGCCTGCTGGCCACCGTGGCCTCTGTGGCGCGCGCCAACCCGGAAGCACCCGACGCGCTCATACGTCGCCTCTCCGAGCAGACCCTGTCGGCCATCAAGGCCGACCCGGCCCTGCGTAATGGCGACATCAATCGCGTGATTGCTCTGGTCGACGCGCGCATCATGCCCAACGTCAACTTCCAGCGCATGACCGCGCAGGCGGTGGGCCCAGCCTGGCGCCAGGCCAGCCCCGAGCAGCGCAAGCGTCTGCAGGACGAATTCAAGGCCCTGCTGGTACGGACCTATTCCGGCGCGCTGGTGCAAGTGAGCGACGAGACCATCGTTGTGCGTCCGCTGCGGGCCTCGCCCGAGGACAACGAGGTGCTGGTGCGCACCGAGATCCGCGGTCGCGGCGATCCGATTCAGCTCGATTACCGCTTGGAAAAGACACCCGGTGAGGGCGCAGGCTGGAAGATCTTCAACCTGAACGTGCTGGGGGTGTGGCTGGTCGAGACCTACCGCAGCCAGTTCGCTGCGGAAATCAACGCCAAGGGGGTCGACGGCCTGATCGCTTCCCTATCCGAGCGCAATCGCGCCAACGCCGCCCGGGTCGGGCGCAACTGAAAGCCCTGGATGGCCCGCCTGGCCCTGCCTGAATCCCTGACCCATTCCGAGGCGGCGGGTTGCGCCCGGATGCTGGCCCGTGGCCTGCGTGCCAGCAGTGAGCGGCAGGCAGTGGTCGATGCGTCCGAGCTCGATCGCTTCGATTCATCGGCCCTGGCGGTGCTGCTCGATGGACGCCGCGAGGCGCTGGCCTTGGGCATGACCTTCTGCGTCACCGGCATGCCGCCCCGCTTGCGTGCGCTCGCCACGCTCTATGGCGTGGAGGCCCTGCTGCCCGATCAGGAGTCGGCCACCGCCTAAAATGGCGGGTTCTCATGCCCGCCATCTCCTTCCAATCGGTCTGCAAGACCTACCACAGCGCCCGCGGCGACTTTCAGGCGCTCGATCGCGTGAGCCTGGACATCGAAGATGGCGAGTTCTTCGGCCTGCTGGGGCCCAATGGCGCGGGCAAGACCACCCTGATCAGCATCCTGGCCGGCCTGGTGCGCGCCAGCCAGGGACGCGTCACCGTCCATGGCCATGACGTGCAGTCCGACTACGCGCAGGCCCGCCGCCACCTGGGCATCGTGCCCCAGGAGCTGGTCTTCGATCCCTTCTTCACCGTGCGCGAAGCGCTGCGTATCCAGTCTGGCTACTTTGGCATCCGCGGCAATGACGCCTGGATCGACGAACTCCTGGACAGTCTGGGCCTGGCCGACAAGGCCAAGTCCAACATGCGCCAGCTCTCGGGCGGCATGAAGCGTCGTTTCCTGGTGGCCCAGGCCCTGGTGCACAAGCCGCCGGTCATCGTGCTGGACGAGCCCACCGCTGGCGTCGACGTGGAATTGCGCCAGACCCTGTGGCAGTTCATCGCGAAGCTCAATCGCGAAGGCCACACCGTGCTCCTGACCACCCATTACCTTGAAGAGGCCGAAGCCCTGTGCGGGCGCATTGCCATGCTCAAGTCCGGGCAGGTGGTGGCGCTGGAGCGCACCAGCGACCTGCTGCGCGCCGCGTCCAGCAATGTGCTGCGGTTCAAGACCGATGGCCACCGCCTGCCGCCCGCGCTGGCGGCGCGCGCACGCATCACCGGCCGCATCGTGCAGCTGCCCGCGCACGACGCCCACGAGATCGAGAGCCATCTCGTCGCTCTTCGCGAAGCGGGTCTGCAGGCCGACGATGTGGAGATCCGCAAGGCCGACCTGGAGGATGTCTTCCTCGAGGTGATGGCTGGCAAGGGTCAGGCCGCGGGTGGATCCCCGCGGGTCCTCCCGACCGAGGCTCAGGCGTCATGAGCGACCGTGGGGGCCTCATGAGCGGTTGGCAGACCCTGCTTTACAAGGAAGTCCTGCGTTTCTCGAAGGTCGGTTTCCAGACCGTGGCTGCGCCCGTGCTCACCGCCTTGCTCTATCTCCTGATCTTCGGCCACGTGCTCGAAGGTCACGTCAAGGTCTATGACCGTATCGAGTACACCGCCTTCCTGATCCCTGGGCTGGTGATGATGTCGGTGCTGCAGAACGCCTTTGCCAACAGCTCCTCGTCCCTGATTCAGAGCAAGATCATGGGCAACCTGGTTTTCGTGCTGCTCACGCCGCTGTCGCACTGGGCCTGGTTCTTTGCCTACGTCGGCTCGTCCATCGTCCGCGGCCTGTGCGTGGGTGGCGGGGTGCTGCTGATCACCTCGTTGTTCGTGACCCCCCAATTTGCGCAGCCCCTGTGGATCCTGGTGTTCGCGGTGCTAGGCGCCGGCATGCTGGGCGCGCTCGGCCTGATCGCGGGCCTGTGGGCCGAGAAGTTCGACCAGATGGCGGCCTTTCAGAACTTCGTCATCATGCCCATGACCTTTCTCTCGGGCGTGTTCTATTCCATCCACTCGCTGCCCGGGTTCTGGCAGCAGGTGAGCCATCTCAATCCCTTCTTCTACATGATCGACGGCTTCCGCCATGGCTTTTTCGGGGTCAGCGATGTCTCGCCCTGGTTCAGCCTGGTCGTCGTCGCTGTCGCCGCCTTCGGGGTGAGCGCGATCGCTGTGCACCTGCTTCGCATCGGCTACAAGATCCGAGGATGAACGCCCACCCCCGAAGCGTCTGCGGCGCCTCCCCCTCAAGGGGGCGCCACCAGCGGCCCGGCAAAGCCGGTTCCGCGCTGGCCCTGGTGTTTGTGCTTCCTCTCAAAGCCGCCTGAGACATTGAAATGACCGCCGAACAACTGCGCGCCCTCATCGCCGCCGGACTGCCTTGCGAGCACCTCGAAGTCGAGGGCGATGGCCGTCACTGGTCGGCCGTGGTTGTATCCGCCGAATTCGAAGGCAAGCGCCCCATCCAGCGCCACCAGCGGGTGTACGCAACGCTGGGTGCGAAAATACACACCGACGAGGTGCATGCCCTCTCGATGAAGACCTTGACGCCGGCCGAATGGGCGGCGTCCTCCCGACGCCCCTGACTCACTTTTTTTGATGGACAAGCTTTTGATCCGCGGGGGCAGCCAGCTCCAGGGCGAGGTCCGGGTTTCCGGTGCCAAGAATGCCGCCCTGCCCGAGCTGTGCGCTGCCCTCCTGACCGACGCCCCCGTGACGCTGGAGAATGTCCCGCGCCTGCAGGACGTGGCCACCATGGTCAAGCTGGTCCAGAACATGGGCGTGTCCGTGCAGCGCGAAGGCGATCGCGTCGTCCTCAACGCCGGCACCCTGGACAAGCCTGAGGCGCCCTACGAGTTGGTCAAGACCATGCGAGCCTCGGTGCTGGCGCTGGGCCCGCTGCTGGCGCGTTTCGGACGGGCCACCGTGTCCCTGCCCGGAGGCTGCGCCATCGGCTCACGCCCGGTGGACCAACATATCAAGGGCCTGCAGCAGATGGGGGCCGTGATCGACGTCGAGCATGGCTACATGGTGGCTTCGCTGCCAGCGGGCCGCAGGCGCCTGCGCGGAGCCAGCCTGCGCACCGACATGGTCACCGTCACTGGCACCGAGAACTTTCTGATGGCTGCGGCCCTGGCCGAGGGCGAGACCGTGCTGGAGAACGCCGCCATGGAGCCCGAGATCGGCGACCTGGCCGAGATGCTGATCGCCATGGGCGCGCAGATCGAAGGCCACGGCACCAGCCGCATCCGCATTCAGGGCGTCGAGCGTCTGGACGGATGCACCCACACCGTGGTGGCCGACCGCATCGAAGCGGGCACCTTCCTGTGCGCAGTGGCCGCCACCGGGGGCGAGGTCGTCCTGCGTCACGGACGTGCCGACCACCTCGTGGCCGTGATTGACAAACTGCGCGAGGCCGGCGCCACTGTCGAGGCCGTGGACGGCGGCATCCGCGTGCGCTCGCAGGGACGCCTGGCCGCGCAGAGCTTTCGCACCACCGAGTACCCCGGTTTTCCCACCGACATGCAGGCGCAGTTCATGGTGCTCAATGTGATCGGCACCGGTTCCTCCCTGGTGACCGAGACCATCTTTGAGAACCGCTTCATGCACGTGAACGAACTCGTGCGACTGGGCGCGAAGATCCAGGTCGATGGCAAGTCGGCCCTGATCGAGGGCGTCGAGCGCCTCTCGGGCGCCGCTGTCATGGCCACCGATTTGCGCGCCTCGGCCAGCTTGGTGATTGCGGGTCTGGTGGCCGAGGGCGAGACCACGGTCGATCGCATTTACCACCTGGATCGGGGCTATGACCGCATGGAAGAAAAACTGCGCGGTGTCGGCGCCGATATCGAACGGGTGAAATCATGAACGCTTTGACCCTCGCCCTGTCCAAGGGCCGCATCTTTGACGAGACCTTGCCGCTGCTGCGCGCCGCAGGCATCGAAGTGCTCGAAGACCCCGAGAAATCGCGCAAGCTGATTCTCGCGACCAACCAGCCCGAGGTGCGCGTGGTGCTGGTGCGCGCCTCCGACGTGCCCACCTACGTGGAATACGGCGGCGCCGACCTGGGCGTGACGGGCAAGGACACCCTCATCGAGCATGGCAGCCAGGGTCTGTACACGCCGCTGGATCTGGGGATCGCCAAGTGCCGCGTGAGTGTGGCGGTGCGCGCCGACTTCGACTACGCCAGTGCGGTGCGCCAGGGCGCCCGCCTGCGCGTGGCCACCAAGTACGTGTCCATCGCCCGCGAGTTCTTTGCCGCCAAGGGCGTGCACGTGGACCTGATCAAGCTGTATGGTTCGATGGAGCTGGCGCCTCTCACGGGCCTGGCCGATGCCATCGTCGACCTGGTCTCCACCGGCAACACCCTCAAGGCCAACCACCTCGTCGAGGTCGAGCGCATCATGGACATCAGCTCGCGCCTGGTGGTGAACCAGGCCTCCCTCAAACTCAAGCAGGCGCCCCTGCGCCGCCTGATCGACGCCTTCGCGCGGGCTACCCAGGCCTCCTGAACGCTACGACCATGACCTCGCCCGCCCAGCCCCTGCGCCTGTCCACGAGCCAGCCCGATTTCGACGTGGCATTCCAGGCGCGCCTGCACTGGTCGGCCGAGACCGACTCGCAGGTCGAGTCGCGAGTGGCCGAGATCCTGGACGCGGTGAAGGCCCAGGGTGACACCGCAGTCCTGGCGTACACCGCGCGCTTCGATCACCTCACCGCCACGTCCATGCAGGACCTGGAGCTCACGCAGGCCGAACTGCGCGCCGCCTTCGAGGGCCTGCCCGCCGATCAGCGCGAGGCCCTGCAGCAGGCCGCCGCCCGGGTGCGCGCCTACCACGAGGCCCAGAAGAAGGCCTGCGGCGAAAGCTGGTCCTACCGCGACGCCGACGGCACCCTGCTGGGGCAGAAGGTCACGCCGCTCGATCGCGTGGGCATCTACGTGCCTGGTGGCAAGGCGGCCTATCCTTCCTCGGTGCTGATGAACGCCATCCCCGCGCATGTGGCGGGCGTGGCCGAGATCATCATGGTCGTGCCCACCCCGCGCGGCGAAAAGAACCCGCTGGTGCTGGCCGCCGCCCACGTGGCCGGCGTCACCCGCGCTTTCCAGATCGGCGGTGCGCAGGCCGTGGGCGCGCTGGCCTATGGCACGCAGTCCGTTGCGCGCGTGGACAAGATCACCGGTCCGGGCAATGCGTATGTTGCTAGCGCCAAGCGCCGCGTCTTCGGCCAGGTGGGTATCGACATGATCGCAGGCCCAAGTGAGATCCTGGTGCTGGCCGACGGCACCACGCCGGCGGATTGGGTGGCCATGGACCTGTTCTCCCAGGCCGAACACGACGAGCTGGCCCAGAGCATCTTGCTGTGCCCCGACGCCGGCTACATCGACCGTGTGCAGGCTGCGATCGAGCGCCTGCTGCCGCAGATGCCGCGCGCAGACATCATCGCCAAGTCGCTCCACGGCCGTGGTGCGTTGATCCACACCCGCTCCATGCAAGAGGCCTGCGACATCAGTAACCGCATCGCCCCGGAGCACCTGGAGGTTGCCAGTTCAGACCCGCACCGCTGGGAGCCGCTTCTCAAGCACGCTGGGGCCATCTTCCTGGGCGCGTACACCAGTGAATCGCTGGGCGATTACTGCGCCGGTCCCAACCACGTCCTGCCCACCAGCAGCACCGCCCGCTTTTCCAGTCCGCTGGGGGTCTACGACTTCCAGAAACGCAGCAGCCTGATCGAGGTGAGCGAGCAGGGCGCGCAGGTGCTCGGAAAGATCGCCTCCGTCCTGGCCCATGGCGAAGGCCTGCAGGCTCACGCCCGCGCCGCCGAAATGAGGCTCAAGCCATGAGTGCCCTGCCCGAAAAAATCTCCCGCCTGATCCGCCAGGACGTGCAGTCCATGCACGCCTACGCGGTGCAGGACGCCGCTGGCCTGATCAAGCTGGACGCGATGGAGAACCCCCACCGCCTGCCCCCCGCGCTGCAGGCCGAACTGGGCCATCGCCTGGGTGCGGCGGCCTTCAATCGCTACCCTGGTGCGCGCATCGACGACCTGCGCGCTGCGCTGGCCCGGCAGGCCGGACTGCCCACGGGCTGCGCCCTGATGCTGGGAAACGGTTCCGACGAACTGATCTCCCTGCTGGCCCTGGCCTGCGACGTGCCCGGAGCGTCCGTTCTCGCGCCGCTGCCCGGCTTCGTGATGTACGCCATGAGCGCGCAGCTGCAGGGCCTGAAGTTCATCGGCGTAGACCTCACGCCCGATTTCGAGCTGGACGAGGCGGCCATGCTCGCCGCCATCGCGCAGCACCAGCCGTCCATCATTTATCTGGCCTATCCGAACAACCCCACCGCCAACCTCTGGGACGACGCGGTCATCGAGCGTATCGTGCAGGCTGCGCCCGGCTTGGTGGTGATCGACGAGGCCTATCAGCCCTTTTCCAGCCGCAGCTACATCGACCGCCTGGGCCGTCACCCGCATGTGCTCCTGATGCGCACCCTCTCCAAGTTCGGCCTGGCCGGCGCGCGCATCGGCTACATGATGGGCCCAGCCGACCTGATCGCCGAGATCGACAAGGTGCGCCCCCCTTACAACATCAGCGTGTTCAATGCCGAGGCGGCCCTGTTCGCCCTGGAGCACGCCGCCGTCTACGAAGCCCAGGCCGCCGACCTGCGCGCCCAGCGCGGGGCCCTGTTGCAGGCGCTGGCGCTGATGCCTGGCGTGAAGGCCTGGCCCAGCGACGCCAACATGATCCTGGTGCGTGTGACCGACGCCCAGGCCGCCTTCGAGGGCATGAAGCGCCGCGGGGTACTGGTCAAGAACGTTTCTAAAATGCACCCCTTGCTGGCCCAGTGCCTGCGCCTGACCGTCGGCACCGCCGACGAAAACGCCCAGATGCTCGCCGCCCTGCAGGCCTCCTTATGACCACCACGCCCACCCCTCGCCAAGCCGACGTCACGCGCAACACCGCCGAGACGCAGATCCGCGTGCGCGTCAACCTCGACGGCACGGGCGCCAACAAGCTGTCCACCGGCATCGGCTTTTTCGACCACATGCTCGAACAGATCGCCCGCCACGGCCTGATCGACCTCGAGATCGAAGCCAAGGGCGACTTGCACATCGACGGTCACCACACCGTGGAAGACGTCGGTATCACCTTGGGCCAGGCCGTCTTCAAGGCCATCGGCGACAAGAAAGGCATTCGCCGCTACGGCCATGCCTACGTGCCCCTGGATGAAGCCCTTTCGCGCGTGGTGATCGACTTTTCCGGCCGCCCCGGCCTGGAGATGCACGTGCCGTTCAAGAGCGGCATGATCGGCGGCTTCGACAGCCAGCTGGCCTACGAGTTCTTTCAGGGCTTCGTGAACCACGCCTTCGTGACGCTCCATATCGACAACCTGCGGGGCGAAAACGCGCACCACCAGTGCGAGACCGTCTTCAAGGCCTTCGCCCGTGCAATGCGCGCGGCGCTCGAACTCGATCCGCGTTCGGCCGGTGTCATTCCCTCCACCAAGGGTTCCCTGTGACGCCCGGCGCGTCCCCTATCTGATTCCGGTTTGCGATGACCACCGTCGCTGTTGTCGATTACGGCATGGGCAACCTGCGATCGGTCACCCAGGCGGTGCTGCATGCCGCCCAGGGCAGCGGCGTTGACGTGGTCTGGGCCCGTCGCCCCGAGGAGGTCATGGCTGCCGAGCGGGTGGTCCTGCCCGGGCAGGGCGCCATGCGCGATTGCATGCGCGAGCTGCACCAGTCGGGCATGCACGCGGCGGTTATGCATGCCGCAGCGCACAAACCACTCATGGGGGTATGCGTCGGCATGCAAATGCTGCTCGATCGCAGCGAGGAGGGCGCCACCGAGTCCCTGGGCCTGATCCCCGGCGAGGTGGTCCGCTTCCAGCTGGACGGCCAGCACCAGCCCGATGGCAGCCGCTACAAGGTGCCCCAGATCGGCTGGAACCGGGTGCGCCAGTCCCAGCCCCACCCGGTCTGGGCCGGCGTGCCCGATGGCAGCTGGTTCTACTTCGTCCACAGCTACTACGCCCGGCCGTCGGATGCCCGCCACACCGTGGGGGAGGCGGACTACGGGGGGTTCTTTACCGCCGCGGTTGCACGCGATAATATTTTTGCCACC
>JACCEC011128553.1_pt1 | contig 16278 bp, 13 predicted proteins | sample 7450121 | NCBI WGS metagenome assembly JACCEC01 (sample SAMN15323455, study PRJNA562643) | freshwater metagenome | isolation source: river surface water | place: USA:Blue River Watershed | collected 2017-08-18 | reverse complement strand
CGCTCCTTGGGCATCGTGGCGCCGATCGCGGTCATCCCCAACGGCGTCGCGCGGGTCGACTGGCCCGCGGTGGGGCCGTCGAGCCACGCCGCGCAGCGGACCGAATTCCGCCGGCTCCATCGCCTGCCGGACGCGGCCCGCGTGCTGCTCTTCATCGGCCGGATCAACCCCAAGAAGCGCGTCGAGGACATCGTCGCCGCGTTCGCGACCCTCGCCGCCCGCGACGAACGGCTCCACCTGGTCCTCGCGGGCTCCGCGGACGAAGCCTACGGCCGGATGGTCCGGGCCGCCGCCGCGCGCTGCGGCGCGTCCGATCGCATCCGTTGGGTGGGCTTCCTGGACGAGGCCCGCAAGCCCGCGGCCTACGCCGGCGCCGACGCCTTCGTCCACGCCTCGGTTTCCGAGGGCATGGCGCTGGCGATCCTCGAGGCCATGGCCCACGGCTTGCCCGTCGTCGCGACGCGGGGCTGCTACATGTCGGCCGCCGCCACGGCCGGGGCCTTGCGCGAGTGCGCCGCCGGGCCGGCGGCCTTGGTCGAAGCCCTCGCGCCGGTGCTCGCCGGCGCGGCGCCCGGCCTCGGCGCGGCCGGTGCGGCGCATGTCCGGCGGGAGCACGCCTGGGACCGGTTGGCGGAAAGGACGTTGGCAATCTACGAGGAGGGCTTGCGCGCGCGCTGAACATGTGCGGCATCGCGGGATACCTCGGCGGCTTCGCGGCGGAACTCCTGCCGCGGATGAACGAGGCGCAGGCCCACCGCGGCCCCGATGGGCGGGGTGTCTGGTCCCGCGGCCGCGTCGGCCTCGCGCACGTCCGCCTGGCGATCCTCGACCTTTCCGCGGCCGGCGACCAGCCGATGCGCGACGCCGGGGGTCGCGTCACGCTGGTCTTCAACGGCGAAATATACAATTACCGGGAATTGCGCGCCCGGCTGGAACGCGAGGGCGCGACCTTGCGCGGTTCGAGCGACACCGAGGTGCTCGCCGAACTGCTGGCGCGCCATGGCCGGCGCTGCCTGCCGTGGCTGAACGGAATCTTCGCCTTCGCCGCCTGGTTCGCCGACGAGCGGCGCCTCCTGCTCGCGCGCGACGCGGCGGGCGTCAAGCCGCTCTACTGGACGCGGACCGACGCGGGCGTCGCCTTCGCCTCCGAGCTCAAGGCCCTGCTGGTCGTGCCCGGCGTCGACCGCACGCCCGACGCCCGCGCGATCGTCTCCTACCTGGCCCTGCTCTACGCCCCCGGCGAGCGCACGCCCGCCCGCGGCGTCCGCAAGCTCCGCCCCGGCGACTTCCTCGAGTGCGCGGAGGATGGGACCGTCCGCCTCGGCCGCTTCGCCCCGGAGCATTACCGCGAGGAGGTGCAGGCCTTTCCCCGCGCCACCGCCCTCGCGGCCTGCCGCCATTACGTCGAGCAGGCGGTCCGCCGCCAATTGGTCGCGGACGTGCCCCTCGGCGGCTTCCTCTCGGGCGGGGTCGACTCCACCACGATCGCGCACCACGCGGTGAGGAACCTGCCCACGGGCGCCGACTACCCCTGCTTCTCCTTGGGTCCGCCCGACGCGGGCGAGGAAGGTTTCGAGGACGACTTGCCCTACGCCCGGCGGGTGGGCGCCCGCCTCGGCGCGCCCCTGCATGAGGTGGCGATGGACGCGGCCGACCTCGACGACCTCGATGGCCTGGTCTGGAGCCTGGACGAGCCGACGCCGGATCCCGCGGCCTTCGCGACGCGCGCGATCTGCGCGGCGGCCCGCGCGCGCGGCGTCAAGGTGCTCCTCTCCGGCGCCGGCGGCGACGACATCTTCTCCGGCTATCGCCGCCACCAGGCCTTGGCCTCGGAACGCTACTGGGGTTGGATGCCGCGGCCGTGGCGCGAGGCTTTGGTCGACCTGGGCGGCCAGCTCCCCCGGGACAATCCGGCCGGCCGCCGGTTGGCCAAGTTGTTCGCCCATGCGGACGCGCCGCCGGCCGAAAGGTTGGCGAGCTACTTCCTCTGGCTCGACGACGCCGCCCTGGCGCCCGCGCTGGCCCCCGGCTTCCGCGAGGAACTGCGGCGCTTCCGCACCGTGGACACGATGCTCGACGCGCTCGCCGCCTTGCCGCCGGGCGTGAGCCGCCTGAACCAGATGCTGCACCTCGACCGCAGCTTCTTCCTGGCCGACCACAACCTCAACTACACCGACAAGATGGCGATGGCCTGCGGCGTGGAGGTGCGGGTGCCGTTCCTCGACCCGGACCTGGTCGCCTTCACCGAGCGCCTCCCCGACGACCTCAAGCAGCGGGGCCGCGCCGGCAAGTACCTCCTGCGCGCCGCGATGCGCGGCATCCTGCCCGCGGAGGTGCTCGATCGTCCCAAGACCGGGTTCGGCTTCCCGCTGCGTCGCCTGCTGCACGGCGGCTACGGCCGCCGCCTTCGCCGGCTCGCCGCCGAGGGCCGCCTGGACGCCACCGGCGTCTTCCATGGCGCCGGCGTCGTCGCCCTGCTCGAGGCGGACGCCCGCGGCGAAATCGACGCCGCCTACCCGCTGATGGGCGTCCTTTGCGTCGAGTCGTGGTTGCGCCAGTTCGCCGCCCGCTGAACATTTCCCTCCGATGCAGACCACCCTCGCCCAAGTCCGGATCGCCGGCCTCGCCGTCACGACCGGCCCGCTGGCCCGCGATTTCGTCGCGGAGGGCCTCGCCGCGGGCCAGGACGCCGGGGCGTTGGAGCGGACCGCCCGCACCGTCGGCCTGCGGCGTCGGCTGGTCGCGGCCCCGGGACAGACCGCCTTGGACCTCTGCGCCGACGCCGCCACGCGCCTCCTCGCGGCCTGCCCGGCCGCGGCCGCCGAGGTCGATGCGGTCGTCTTCGTCACGCAGACGCCCGACCACCCCCAGCCGAACAACGCGAGTCTCCTGCACGGCCGGCTCGGGTTCGCCCGCGCCGTGGCGGCCTACGATGTCGCCTTGGGCTGCTCCGGCTGGGTCTACGGGCTGCAGCAGGCCGCCTTGCTGTGCGCGCACGGCGGGGCCCGCGCCGTCCTGCTCTGCGCCGGCGACACCTTGAGCCGCTGCACGAACCCGCGCGACCGCGCGACCGATCCGCTCTTCGGCGACGCCGGGTCCGCGACCTTGGTGGTGCGCGATCCCGCGGCCGGACCCTGGCATTTCGTCCTCGGCGCGGACGGCGCCCGGGCCCGCGTCATCGAGGTGCCGGCGGGCGGCGCCCGTTCGCCCCGCGGCGATGGTCCGGAGCCGGAGCGCGCCGACGCCGACGGCAACGTCCGGCGGCCGGGCGACCTCCACATGGACGGGGCCGAGGTCTTCAACTTCACGTTGCGCGAAGTACCGGCCGCGCTCGCCGAGGTCCTCGCCCTCGCCGGTTGGGCCGAGCCGGACGTCGACGCGCTGGTGCTCCACCAGGCCAACCGTTTCGTCCTATCGACCGTCGGCCGCAAATGCGGCTTCCCCGCCGCCAAGACCCCGATGGACCTGGTCGAGCGCTTCGGCAACCAGAGTTCCGCCTCGATCCCGTGCGCCTTGGTCGAGTCGCTGGGCGCGGAGCTCCGCGCCGGCCCGCGGCGCCTCGTCGCCTGCGGCTTCGGCGTCGGGCTATCCTGGGGGGCCGTCGCCCTCACGTCGGGACCCCTGACCATCCTGCCTACCCTGCCGCTGACGCCCGCCCCATGAGCCCCTCCGAAGAACCCCTTTGGCGCGCCCTGCAGGCCGACGTCGATGCGTTGGCCGACGCTCCGGCCGGCCTCGACACCGTGCTCGCGGCGCTGCCGCGGTGGGACTCCTTGGCCGTGCTGCTCGTCATCACCCATGCCGAACAGGCCCACGGCCGCGCCCTCACCGGCGCGCAGGTCCGCGCCTGCCGCACCGCCCGCGACCTCGTCGCCCTCCTTTCCTGAACATGAAGCAACTCCTCATCGTCGGCGCCGGCGGCTTCGGCCGCGAGATGCACGCCTGGGCCCGTCAGCACCCGGACCATGGACGGGCCTGGTCCGTCGCGGGTTTCCTGGACGACAACCCGGCCGCGCTCGCCGACTTCGGGGACTTCGCGCCGGTCCGGCCGCTGACCGGCCACCGTCCCTCGGCCGACGAGGTCTTCCTCTGCGGTCTCGGCTTGCCCCCGCAGAAGGAGCGGCTGCTGGCCCCCTTGCTCGCCGCGGGCGCAGACTTCCTGACTTTCGTCCACCCGCGCGCCCTGGTCGGCGAACGGGTGCGTCTCGGCCGCGGCGTCGTGCTGTGTCCCGGGGCGATCGTCTCCGCGGATGTCGAGCTGGGCGACTTCGCGATGGTCAACCTCCACTCGACCGTCGGGCATGACGCCCGCGTCGGCGCCTGGAGCACCCTCAGCGCCCATTGCGACGTGACCGGGCGGGTCCAGGTGGCCGACCGCGTCTTCATGGGTAGCCGCGTCTCGATCATCCCGGGCCGGAAAGTCGGCGCCCGCGCCGTGCTCGGCGCCGGCGCCGTCGTCATCGCGGACGTGCCCGCCGGCGTCACCATGGTCGGCAACCCCGCCAAGGTGCTCTGAGCATGCGCCGCGCCCTGCTCATCGCCGGAGCCGTCGCGCTCGTCGCGCTCCTCACCCTCCTCGTCGCCGTCGAGGTCTTCGCCGACCATCGCCGCCGCTTCACCGGCGAGGTCGCGCGGGCGTTGCCGGGTTCGGTCGCGGGCTGGGTGCGCCGCGACGTGCCGGTCGCGGTCGGCTCCGCGGCCGCCGCGAACGTCCAGGGCATCCTCAACTATTCCCAGGTCGCCCAGGCGGTCTACGCCAAGGACGGCCTGCAGATCCTCGTCTACGCGGCCTATTGGGAACCGGGCAAGGTCTCGATCGTCGACGCCGGCTCCCACAACCCCGACTCGTGCTGGGTCAACAACGGCTGCGTCCGGACCGATCGTCGCTACGGCGTGGCCGCCCGCGTCGGCGGCCGCGCGTTGCTGCCCTACGAGGCCGGCACCTACCTCGTCCCCCGCGGCGGCCTGCAGCACGTCGCCTTCTGGCACCTGGTGAACGGCGAACCCAACCGCTATGAAGAGCAGCGGGAAGGTTGGCGCGACGGCCTCGTCGGCCGACTCGAGCGGCTCCCGCTGCTGCTCAAGGACATCCAGGCGCATGGACTCAACCAGAAGAGCGAACAGCTGTTCCTCCGCCTCTCCTCGCCGACCCCGTTCCCCGAGCTTCTCGCGCGCCAGGACGTGCAGGCGTTGCTGCGGGAACTCGAAGCCCTCGGGATCTTCGCCGACCGCCCCTGGCGCTGAACCTTCCCCATGTCCCGCATCTACCTTTCCCCGCCCGACGTCGGCACCGCCGAGGTCGAGTTCGTCCTGGAGGCCTTCGAGGCCAACTGGGTCGCCCCGGTCGGGCCGCACCTCGACGCCTTCGAACGGGAGTTCGCGGCCGCGGTCGGCGCGCCCCAGGCGGTCGCCTTGTCGTCGGGCACCGCCGCCCTCCACCTCGCCCTGCGCCTCGCCGGCGTCGGCCCCGGCGACGAGGTGCTCTGTTCCGACCTGACGTTCATCGCCTCGGCCGCGCCCATCGCCTACCTGGGCGCCCGCCCCGTCTTCATCGACAGCGAGGAGCGCAGCTGGAACATGGATCCCGCGCTGGCCTGCGCCGCCATCGAGGCGAAGGCCCGCGCCGGCCGGCCGCCGAAGGCCCTCGTGCTCGTCCACCTGTACGGCCAGTCGGCCGACCTCGCCCCGATCCTGGCGTGCTGCGAGCGGCATGGCGTGAAGCTCATCGAGGACGCCGCCGAGGCGCTGGGCGCCACCTATGGCGAACGTTGTCCCGGTTCGATCGGCTGGGCCGGCGTCCACTCCTTCAACGGCAACAAGATCATCACGACCTCCGGCGGCGGGATGCTGGTCACGGCCGACGCCGCGCTCGCGACGCAGGCCCGCTTCCTCTCGACGCAGGCGCGCGACCCCGCGCCGCATTACCAGCATTCGACCATCGGCTACAACTACCGCCTCTCCAACATCTGCGCGGGCATCGGCCGCGGCCAGTTGCTCCGTCTCGCCAGCAAGGTCACGCGCCGCCGCGCCCATTTCCGCGCCTACCGGCAGGCGCTCGGCGACCTGCCCGGCGTCGCCTTCCAGCCGGAGGCGCCGTGGGGTCAGTCGACGCGCTGGCTGACGTGCCTGACGGTCGATCCGGCGCTCGCCGGCCGCGACCGGGAGGCGGTCCGGTTGGCGCTCGAGGCGGCCGACATCGAGTCGCGCCCGCTCTGGAAGCCGCTCCACCTGCAGCCGGTCTTCGCGGGCGCCGAGACGCACGGCGGCGCCGTCGGCGAACGCCTCTTCGCCCAAGGCCTCTGCCTGCCGTCGGGCTCCGGACTCACCGAGGAACAGCGCGACCGCGTCATCGCGACCTTCCGCGCCGTCTTCGGCGCCTGAGCGGCCCGAGCGCGCCGGCCCCATCCAGCCAGGAAAATGCCTTCCACCGGACAGTCCCACTCCAGGATACCCGCGATCGACGCGTTGCGGGCCTTGGCGGTCCTGCCCGTCATCCTTTTCCACCTGCGGCCGGCTTGGTTGCCGGGCGGCTTCCTGGGGGTCGACGTCTTCTTCGTCATTTCCGGCTTCCTGATCACCGGCATCATCTTGCGTGAGCTCTCGGCGGGGGAATTCTCCTTCCGGAATTTCTACGCCCGCCGCATCCGCCGGATCTTGCCGGCGCTCTTCCTGATGCTCGCGGTGGTCTCGGTCCTTTGGTTCTGGCGCCACCCCCTCGACTTCGGCGACGTCTCCCAGTTGACCCGGGGCGTGGTCCTCCTGAAGGCCAACCTGCAGATCGAGGGGATGGTCGGCGATTACTGGGGGGCTGCCGCCCAGGCCCAGCCGTTGCTGCATACCTGGTCCCTCGCCGTCGAGGAGCAGTACTACCTCGTCTTCCCCTTGTTCCTCTGGGCCGTGTTCAGGCTGTCGGCCGGCCGGTGCTCGGCGTGGCCGCTGGCCCTCGTCGGCTTCGGGAGCTTGGCCGCCTTCCTCTATTTGGGCGTCCACGCGGCCGAGACGGCGTTCTATTCGACCTTCACCCGGGGCTGGGAGCTCCTGGCCGGTTCGGTGGCCGCGGTGTCGCAATCGCGGCGCCGGGAGGTCGGGCCGGACGCCGCTCGCGCGGACGACCGGTCCGGCGTCGTCGGGTTGATCCTGGTGGCCGCCGCCTACCTCCTGCCGGCTTGGGTCGGCGGCGCGCGGCAGTGGGGGCCCCTGCTCGCCGTCGCCGGGGCGGTCCTGTTCCTCGGCGGGCTCCGTGGGCACGTCGCCGGGTATGCCTGGCTTTGCCGTCCACCGCTCCTCTTCATCGGGACGATTTCCTACTCGCTGTACCTTTGGCACTGGCCGGTCGTCGTTTTCTTCGGCCTCACCTACATGGCCGCCGCCGACAGCCCCGCTTCCATCGCCTGGCAGGCGGGCTTGATCTTCGCCGCCGGCTTCCTGTCCCATCGCTACGTGGAGGAAAGCACCCGCCGTTGGCGCTTCACGACCTGGGCCATGCTGCTCGCCGCCGTGGCGCTCTTCGCCGGGGTGCGCCAAGCCGGCAAATGGCAGGAGGCGACGGCCCGGCGCCTTTACGGCGAACTGGGCTTGCGGAGCTCGGTCGACCCGCGGTCGCCGGTCGCCGATCCGCTCGTCGGCGGTTTCGCCGGCATGACCATGCGGGGCGGCCTCCATGTCGACGGTGGCCTGGCGGCGATCGGCGAAAAGTACGCGGCCATCAAGATCGTCGAGCCGTCGGCGGCCGAAGGCCGGCGCCTCGTCGGCGGCGAGCCCGGCTCCGCGGATGAAGTGCTCGTCTGGGGCGACTCCCATGCGATGGTCCTGGCGCCGACCATCGATGCCTTGGCTCGCCGGGCGAACATCCGCGCGACGTTCCACATCAAGGATGGGGTGGATCCCTTGGTGCGGGGCGGCGGCAAGGATGCGGCGCGGCAGGCGAAGGGCCTGGAGCTGCTCGCCCGCCAGCCCCGCCTTTGCCTTTTCGCCATGCGCTACGATGGCCGGCGGTTCGAGGATTACGAGGCATCGCTGGCCGAGATCCTCCGCCATACGCGGCTCGTCGTCGTCCAGCAGCCTCCGGTGCTGGCCATCCCGGACATCTGCACGGTCAATTACTTCGCCCATCTGCGCGACCAGCAGGGAGTGCCGCTGGCGGAGCGGCGGGTCGCCGACCGCGGGCGCGCGGCGCGCCGGCTCTTCGAGGATAAGCTGCTGGCGAAGTTCGGCGACCATCCCGGCTTCACGTTCCTCCGGACCGAGGCGCGGTTGACCACGCCCCAGGGCGATGTCCGCTGGTGGGACGGCGTGAGCCGGCTGCACTACATCGACGACGACCACCTGAGCGAGTTCGGCTGCGAGTTGCTCGCGCCCCTGCTGGAGCAGGCCCTCAAGCGATGAAGTCCGCGGCCCGCCCCCGGGCCGCCTGACCCGACTCCGCGTCTTCCCCCTTTCCGCATGGCCTTCGCCCGCATCCTCCGCTCCAGCGCTCTCATGGGCGGAGCCTCGGTCGCGACCCTGGCCGCGGGCTTCGTCCGGGCGAAGGCCATCGCTTGGGTCGCCGGCCCCGCGGGCGTCGGCCTGATGGGGATCTGCGCGGGCTTCAGCGGCAACGTCGCCACGTTCGCCGGCTGGGGCTTGGGCACCTCGGGCGTCCGCGCGATCGCCGGCGCCGAGGTGGCCGCGCGTCCCGGCAAGATCGCCGCCGTCCGCGCCTTCGGCCGGCTCCTCGCCTGGCTCGGGGCCGCGCTCACGTTGGCCTTGTTCTGGCCGGTCGGTTGGGCGACCTTCGGTTCGTCCGAGTATGCGCTCGACCTGCTGCTCGGCGGCTTGGCCGCGCCCCTGGTCATCGCCACGGCGATGTGGACGGCGATCCTGCAGGCCCAGGGCCGCCTCCGGCAGCTGGCGTGGACGCAGGTCGCCACCGCCGTGGGCGGGCTCGCGCTCGGCTTGCCGCTCATCGCCCTGGGGGGCCTCCATGGCATCGCCCCCAGCCTGCTGCTCGCCGCGGCCTTGCCGGCCTTCTTCACCTGGCGTCAGGCGCGCGCGGCGTCGCCTCCCGCGGAAGCCCCGCCGGCGGCGCGCGCCGAAATCGCCGCCCTCGTCCGGCTCGGGGGAGCCCTCATGGTCGTCGGGTTGCTCTCCCAGCTCGCGGCCTACGCCGTGCGCCTGCTGCTCATCCGGCAGCTCGGCCTCGAGGCCGCCGGCAACTACCAGGCCGCGCTGTCGATCGCCGGCAGCCTCCCCGGCTTCGTGTTCGCCGCCATGGGCACCGATTTCTTCCCGCGCGTCGCGGCGGCCCGCGACGAAACCGAGGCGAAGGAGTTGGTCGAGAAGCAGATCCAGGCGGGCCTGCTGCTCGCCCTGCCGCTGCTGGCCCTGCTGCTCACGATGGGGCGCACCTGCATCCACCTGCTCTATAAGGACGACCCGCAGTTCGACGGCGCGATCGTCGTGCTGCGTTGGATGAACTGGGGCGTCTTCCTCCGCGTCGTCGCCTGGCCCTTGGGCTTCTGGCTGCTGGCCCGGGGCTCCGCCCTCGCCGTCGTCGTGGTCGAGGGAGCCGCCGCGGCCTTGATGGGCATCCTTCCTTGGTGGTTGATCGGCGGAAGCGGGTTGGAGGGCGCGGGCCAGGCTTTCTTCCTCGGGTACGTCGCCTACCTCGTCCTGATGCTGCTGATTTCGCGCCGCCGGGCCGGCGCTTGGCTCGACCCCTTCACCTTGGCGATGGCCGGCCTGTCGGCCGCCGCGCTCTGGGCGGCCGACGCGGCCACCGACGCCCTGGGCGGGGGCTGGGCCGCCTTGTGGCCCGTGGGCCTGATCGGCGCGACGTGCCTCGGCCTTTACCTCCGGGCCCTGCGCCGGGAAACCGCGGCCTGAACCCGATGCCCCGCCTCACCGTCATCTGTCCGGGCCGCGTCGCCGGCGGCGTCAACCTTCTCCTGGCCCGCGCGGCCGCCGAGTTGCATCGCGCCTACGGGTATGAACTCCAACTGGTCGATTTCGCCGATGGCGCGTTGCGGCGGTTATGGACCGAGGCGGGCATCCCGTTCGCCTTCCAGGAATACCATCCGGGTCGCCGGCAGTCCTTGGCGCCGACGGACCTCGTGCTGTGCAGCCTGCTGCTCGGACGGCTGCTGGAGCGTCGGTTCGATCTCCCGGCGGAGGTCCGTCTCGTCACCTGGTCGACCGCGCCGCAGGATGCGTTCAAGTACCTGCCCTGGGCTTTCCTCTTCAACCGGAGCGCCTGGGGCATGAAGGCTTGGGTCGCGCGGTGGATCCACCGCGCGCAGGCCCGGCGGATCCACGCCTTCCTGGCGGCGGGCGCCGCGCGCGGGGGCGTCCTTTTCATGGACGCCCACAACCAGGCGGCGGCCGGCGAACTCTTCGGTCCGGGCATTCCTCCGGCCATCGTGCCGATCTGCACCGCCCCGGCCGACCGGCCGCCGCGCGCCCTGCTTCCGCCGGGCCGCAAGGCCTACTGGGTCGGGCGCGTCGAGGATTTCAAGACCGAGGCCCTGCTCGGGTTCATCCGCGCCGTCTTCGTCCGCCCCGACCATCCCTGGTTCGACGAGGTCGTGGTGGTCGGCGACGGCGAAGATCTCGGGCGGGTCCGCGAGCGCTGCGCGGGTTTGCCGGTCGTCTTCCGCGGTCACTTGGCGCATCCCGCGCTGGTCGCCGAGATCGCCGAAGACGCCGGTTTGGTCGCGGGGCACGGGCTTTCCATCTTGGAGGCGGCCCGCCTCGCGGTCCCGGCCTTGGTCGTCGACGGCACCTATGATCCGGTGCCCGTGGACCGTTTCCGCGCGGAGTGGCTGCACCGGTGCCCACCCGGGCATGTCGGCTGCATCGTGCCGGCGCGAAGCTTGGGAGGCCGGCCGCTCGCGGATTGCCTGCGGGAGTTCCGGGCCGACGCCCCCGGTCTTGGCCAAGCCGGCTTCGAGCGTTGGCGCACCCAGCACACCCCGGCCGCGGTGGCCGCGCGCCTGCACGCCGTCCTCCAGGCCGGGGACTACACGGTCGGCGATTTCCGGGCGACCGGCGCGGCGCGCCCGGGGTGGTGCGGGCGGCTCGTCGACTGGGCCAAGGAAAACCTGTTCGGTCGCCGTTACTGACGATGGTCCTCCTCCGTCCGACTCGCCTTCCGGGGCTCGAACTGCTCCGCGGTTTGGCCGCGTTGGCGGTGTGCGCCGGGCATGTCCGGGCGCTGCTGTTGCCTCCCTACCGCCAAGGCGGGTGCGCGTGGTGGGAGACGGGCCTCTATTTCCTGACCTGCCATGGCGAAGCCGCCGTATGGATCTTCTTCGTGCTGAGCGGTTACCTCATCGGGGGGACGGTGCTGCGTCAGCGCGCCGCCGGGACTTGGAACTGGCCGGGCTACCTGCTGCGCCGCGGGGTGCGGCTATGGGTCGTGCTCATCCCCGCGCTCGCCCTGACTTTCCTGTGCGATGCCTGGCGCGGCGACGCGCCGATTCCCGTCGGCCCGGCCTTGCCCGCCCTGATCGACCCCGCGCGGTCCGCGGCCGCCACCTTGTGCGGCAACCTGTTCTTCCTGCAGGACCTCCGCTTTCCGACTTACGGCTCGAACGCTTCGCTCTGGAGCCTGGCCTATGAATTCTGGTTTTACCTCCTCTTTCCGCTGGTCGTCGCCACCGTCCAGGCGCGGACTTTTCCGGCGCGGCTCGCCTGCGCCGTCGGCGCCGTCGGCATCGCCGCGTTGCTCGGACCGCGCGGGTGGTGGCTGGCCTTGCCTTGGTTGGCCGGCGCCGCCGTGGCGATGCTCGAAAGGCTGCCCCGCCCGCCGGCCCGGGCGTTCGACCGCCGCTGGCCATGGATGGCGCTGAGCCTCGCGCTGTGCGCGCTGGCCGGCCTGCCCGCCGGCGCGAGAGCTGGGGGTCTGCTCCTGGTCGCCCTCGCCTCCGCGATCTTGGTCTGGAGCGAAGCCGCCCGCCCGGGGCCCTTGCCGCAGCCCTGGGTCCAGCTCGGGGTCGCTTCCTTCACGCTTTACGCGATCCATCTCCCTTTGGCGGTCCTCGCGACCGCGGTGTTGGCCGGCCCAGCCGCCCCGCTGGGTGGCCCCGCGCGGTGGGCTGCCGCCTTCGCGCTGACCATCGGCCTGGTCCTCTTCGCCCAAGCCTGGTGGTGGCTTTTTGAACGTCGGACCGAGCGCGTCCACTCCGCCTTGGCCGCCCGCCTTACCCTCTCCCGATGAAATGGTTCCTCAGCCAGCTCGGCCGCCGCGAACACTATCGCCTGGCCGTCGCGCTGCACCAGTCGCGGCAACTGGGCGCGCTGTGCACCGACATCTGGGCCCCTTGGGCCGCGGCTTGCCCCGCGCCGCTGCGGCCGACGAAGTGGGCGCAACGCTATCGCCCGGAATTGGCGGAGGCCCCGGTGTTCGCGGAGCCTTGGCTCAACGTGCTGAGGGCACGGGCCGCGGGCGGCAATGGGTTCGACCGCTGGGTCGTCCAAGGCGAACGCTTCGGGGCCTTCGCCGCCGATGTGTTTCGCCGCCGCGGCCTCACCCCCAAGGACGCCGTCCTGGGTTACACCTGCGGCAACCTCGAGCAACTGCGCCTCGCCCAGAAGGTCGGCGCGCGGGCGATGCATGTGCAGGTCGACCCCGGTCCCGCCTGGTATGAGACCCGCGCCGCCGCGCACGCGGCGCACCCACGGTCCGGCCCGCCGCCGCCGCGGCCGACCGCGGCCTTCCTCGCGCGGATCCATGAGGAGATGGCCGCGGCCGATTGCCTCATCGTGCACTCGCGGCACACCCTGCGGTCCTTGGCTGCCGCCGGCGTGGATGTCTCCCGCGGGGTGGTCGTGCCGCCGGCCTTCACGCCCCCCCCGGGCGGCGTCGCGCGGACCTTGCGCCCCGGGCATCCCCTGCGGGTCCTGTACGTCGGCAACGTCAACCTCGCCAAAGGCTTCCATGTGCTCGCGGAAGCGATCCGGACGCTGGGCGCCGACGCGACCTTGACGGCGGTCGGCGGCGTGCAGCTGGACCGCGGGTATCTGCGGTCGATCGCGCCCGATGTCGAATTCACCGGCCACGTCTCCCAGGCGGAGGTCGCCCGCCACATGGCGGCGGCGGATGTCCTGGTCTTTCCGACGCTTTCCGATGGCTTCGGACTCGTGCAGCTCGAGGCGATGGCGCAGGGGCTGCCGGTCATCGCCACCGCCGCCTGCGGCGACGTGGTACGCGAGGGCGTCGACGGCTTCGTTGTCGCGCCCGGCGACGAAGCGGCCTTGGTCGAACGTCTGCATCGTTTGCGCCGCGACCCCGCGCTGCATGCGTCGATGTCCCGGGCCGCGCTGGTCCGCGCGACGGAGTTCGGGCCGCGGCGCCACCTCGACGAGCTGATGGCCCATGCCTGACCATGCCCCGCAGCCGGCTTGAGCTCGGCGACGGTCACGCCCCCACCCACCCGATGAAACGCTTCGTGCGAGCGCTCCTCCCGATGCGGCTTTACCGCCGCCTCGCGCGGCTCTACGCCTATGCCCTTGCGTGGAGGGAGGGGCCGGCCTTCCTTTGGACGATGGCCCGGGGGCGCGGGGAATGGACCCATCGCTTCCGCGCCTTGGAGCACCCCTTCACTTTTCGGCTGACCGCCGAGGATAGGAATGTCGTGTTCGGCAACCTCATCAAAGGCGAGGTGCTCGCGGGGCCGTTGCCGGCCGACGCCCGCTTCATCGTGGATGCGGGCGGATACATCGGCGATAGCGCCGCGCTGTTCCTGAGCCGATACCCGCGCGCGCACTGCCTCGTGCTCGAGCCCGGCCACGCGCACACCTGGGCGGCCCGGAATCTCGCTCCCTACGGTGAGCGGGCGATCCTGCGTCAGGCCGCGTTGATGGGTTCCGCCGGCGCCTTCCGCGTGGCGGAAGCCGAGACCGGAACGCAGGTGACGCCGGCCACGGTCGGGGAGGTCGCGGTCATGACGATGCCCGAGGTGCTGCGGCTGAGTCCGACCGGCCGCATCGACCTCTTCAAGATCGACATCGAGGGCGCCGAGGTCGACTTGTTCAGGGGGCCCTGTGATTGGCTCGGCGCGGTGGACTGCCTCACGATCGAGCTCCATGGCGAGGTCGCCTACGCGGAAATCCCCCCGAAGCTCGCCGCGGCCGGCTTCGCCCTCAGCCGGCATGGTTCCCTCACGGTCGCCGTCCGTCCGTCCCAGACATCCCTGCGATGAGCCTCGTCGTCCTCACCAACATCCCGACGCCTTACCGCACGGCCTTCTTCGACGCCGTGGCGGCCGAGGCCGCGCAGATCAACCGGGCTTTCCACGTGCTTTATTGCGCCACGTCCGAGCCCGGACGCCATTGGCCCTACGAACCAGCGACCATGCGCCATCCGCATACCGTGCTCCGCGGCGTCCACCCGCGGCTCGCCGGCACCACGGCGCACCTCAATCCGGGCGTGCTGGCGGCCCTGCGGGAACACCGGCCCACGACCTTGCTCGTGGCGGGCGCCTGGAATACGCCGACCATGCTGCTCGCCGCGTCGGCCGACGGCCCTTGCCGCCGGATCTTCTGGAGCGAAGGCCACGCCGACGCCGTGCTGCACCGGGAGGGGCTCATTGCCTGGGCGCGTGGCCGCGCCTACCGCTCGTATGATGCGTTCGCCGTGCCGAACAGCCGCAGCGCCGCCTGGGCGCGCGCGCAGGCCGGGGAGGCCAAGCCCATCATCGAACTACCCAATGCCATCGACACCGACTTCTATCGGCCGGCCTCGCCGGAGCAGAAGGCCGCGGCGCGGCGGACGTTGGGCCTGCCCGCGCAGGCGCGCGTGCTCGTCCAGATCGGCGCCCTGACCGAACGCAAGGGTCCCTTGCCGTTGGCGCGGGCTTTCCTCGGCTTGCCGGCGGCGGTGCGCGCCGACGCGGTGTTGCTCCTGGTGGGCACCGGTCCGCAGGAAGCGGAACTGCAGGCCCTCGCCGCCGCCTCCGCCGGCGCCTTGCGCCTCCTGGGGCAGCGCGACCCGGCCGGGGTCCGCGCAGTCCTGCAGGCGGCCGATGCCTTCGTCCTGAATACCTTCCTGGATCCGAACCCGCTTTCCCCGATCGAGGCCGCGGCCTGTGGGTTGCCCTTGGTGCTGTCCGCCAAGTCCGGCAACATCGACGAGTTGATCACCGGTCCCGGCTTGGGTTGCGCCATCGCCGACCCTTCCGACCCCGGTCCCGCGCTGCGGACCGCCTTGGGGTGGTCGGCGACCCAACGTGAGACTTATGGGACCGCGGCCCGCCGGATCGCCGAGCGCGACTTTTCCCCGGTGGCGCTGGCCCGTCGATTGGTGCGGGAGTGACCGCGGGCCAAAAATTTTTCGGAGCCGCACTTCGTGCGGCTTTTTTATTTGGTTAAAAAAGCCGCCCTCGCTAAAGACCTGCATGCTTTTGCGCGCCCTGTTATTCTCCTCGGCCTGCCTGCTCGCGGCGGAGCCGGACCCCGATTGTTTCGCGCAACACGCCAAGCTCGGACGAGGCTTGAACCTCGGCAACGCCCTCGAAGGACCGACCGAAGGGGCCTGGGGCCGCAAGCTGGAAGATGCCGATTTCCCCCGCATCAAGGCGGCGGGTTTCGACTCCGTGCGCATCCCGGTGCGTTGGTCGGCGCACGCGCAAACCGCCGCCCCCTATGCGATCGACCCGGCATGGATGGCCCGGGTCGACCATGTGGTGAAAGCCTGCCTGGCGGCGAAGCTCGCCGTGGTGCTCAACGTCCACCACTATGACGAGATGGACCAGGCCCCCGGCGAGCACCGGGAGCGCTTCGCCGCGCTCTGGCGGCAGATCGGCGGCCACTTCGCCGGCTTCCCGGACGAGCTGCAGTTCGAACTCTATAACGAACCCAACACCAAGCACACCGCGGCGGACTGGAACCTCAACCTGGCGGCCGCGCTCAAGGAGGTCCGCCGGACCAACCCGACCCGGGCCGTGCAGGTCGGTGGCGTCGAATGGAACCAAGTCTACACGCTGAAGGATCTCCGCCTGCCGGCCGACGATCGCCACCTGATCGTCCACATTCACTACTACGCGCCGTTTCATTTCACCCATCAGGGCGCCTTCTGGATCAAGGATTCCGCGGCTTGGAAGGGGACAAGGTGGGAAGGCACGCCGGCGGAGCAGGCTGCGGTGCGACGAGACTTCGCGGTGGCGGCCGCGTGGGCGAAGCAGGAGGGACGCCCGGTCTTCCTCGGTGAGTTCGGGACCTGCTCCGGCGTGGAAGATCTGGCGGCGCGCGTGCGCTGGACGAACTTCATCGCCCGCGAAGCCGAGGCGCATGGGTTCAAGT
>JACCEC011255832.1_pt1 | contig 16281 bp, 26 predicted proteins | sample 7450121 | NCBI WGS metagenome assembly JACCEC01 (sample SAMN15323455, study PRJNA562643) | freshwater metagenome | isolation source: river surface water | place: USA:Blue River Watershed | collected 2017-08-18 | reverse complement strand
AGTGTTTCCGGCATCAGTCGCGGCTGTAGTGTAATTGGCAGTCTTATTGCTAACGCTTCCGGTGCTAATCAGGTCAGTCCAGGCACTGCCGTTGTAATACTGAAAGACATTTGTTCCGGTGAGGTAAGTGAGCTGCCCTTCTAGCGGAGTTTCGATTGCAGCGCTGCGAGCAGTTGAGTCAACAAAGACCGCAACCACCTGCGACATCAGGTATTCGTTTAGCTCCGAAGCGTTGAGCGGAAACCCGTTGACAAAAGTTTTATAGGACATTCTAGAATTCCTTCCAAAGCTCTAGTGTAGTGAACCATTGGTTTACATTTATGTTGTGACTCACCTTAGTAATGGTGTAGCCCTGATCTATGTTTAGTTGAGGTGTTTGATACTTCACAGCGATAGTCTCCCCTGGGAGAAGCACAGCAGCGTGAGTCAGATTGCCTAGCCTGTCAATTGCCGGGGTTTCTACGCTCTTTACCAACTGCTTCTGAGTCTGATTGAATACCGCCTGCGCCCAGCTGGTTAGCTCAGCTTCGTCAGTAGTGTTCAGGTCAGCATCTAGCGCAAACTCCCCGTAGAGTTCGATTGAGTCGGTGTTGCGAACTAGCACCGATGTAGCGCTGTCAGACTTTAGAGATACTTTCAGCGAGTTGAACACAGCGTCAATGTCTGAAGCAACTTCTAGATCACTCATGCATAGGTGTAGCGGGTCGCTGTGATTATTGCCTACTGAGTAAGTGCTTACAGTTACATCGGGAGCTGTGCGAGGGATAAAGACAAATTCCTGAGTTTCAGGGTCAACCCAGAACAACCCCAAGCCGACCTGAATAGCGTCATACAACGGGGTGTTAGGAATAAAGTCTGTTAGCAGTTCGCCCGGTATCTTTCCGCGAGTTGCAGCGCTAGAGCTGTGCAGGTCTGTGCCGAACTGATCAGCGAGAATTTCGACAACCTGATAAGGCGTTGCATACCCGTCAGGGAACAGCTCTGTATCTGCGGTGTCTAGAAGGGCTAGGCGAGAGTTTACGAACTTCTTGAAGCTGTCGTAAGCGGTTAGCTTCATTAGGTTCTGATTGCTGTTGCTGTCGTAGTTCACCTGAATAGTGTCAATAAACCCGTTGAAAAGCGTTACATTCACTAGGTCGCGCTCTAGTCGGACTCTTACCGGCACACCTGGGCGGAAGGCAGGGTTCTGAGTAGGGTCAATGATTAGGTTCTGAAGCGTCATGCTTGCTTGCCCTGATTGCGGTTGAAAGTAGAGCGCGTCTTGAACTTGCCCGCCGATGCTTGTCTGCACCTGCGAAGTGCTGCACTCAAAAGCTTGCCAGGTAAAAGCAATCGGGCTATCGCCTGCGAGAACATCTGTCCCGTTTAGTAGGGATACGCCGATAATAAACTGATTAGCTCCAGCAAGAACATCATCGCCACCTAGTAGCGAGATACCCAGAATGAATAGGTTTCCCTCAGCATCAGGCAGAAAGAATTCGACCTTTAGATCGCTGGCGATGTCGAAGTCGGTTAGAACATCACTCATTTGAGCAACTTCTGCAAGGTAGCGCCGGTCTGGTTCTGGTAAGCCTGCAAGCTGCTAACAACTCCGCTTGCGTTTGTGCTGGCGGTATTGACGACAGTTTGATTGTTGATCACAATGTTGCCGGTTGGAATTCCACCTCTAGGCGCTGTTGTAGTAGTCGTAGGCTTTCCCGTAGGCGCGTTTAGAATTCCCTGATAAGTCGCAGCGTTGATTTGCTCTGGGGTTGCTAGTGGGTTTTTGACTGCTTCCCTTAGCCCGGCTAGTCTGTTGAATTCGTCAATCTGCGTATTTGCTGCTTTGGTGTTAGTGTAAACAGTCCACATACCCGCAGCAATCAAACCGACACCTGCAATAGCAGCAGCCATAATCGGGTTAGAAGCCGCGAGCATAACTAGCCTGCTGTTGAGCAAAAAGTAAATAATTCCACCTGCGGTAGATAGCGAAGCACCTAGTCCCAAAACTCCCTTAGTGTCATCACCTATAAATTGCTTCAGAGCAGGTATCACTTTGTCGAAGATGTAACCCACAAACTTTGTAAATTCTTCGACCATCATTACAACATTGCCGGCGATTTCTTCCATCTTCGCTTGTCCCTCTGGGGTTGCCAACCAAGCGGAGAATTTATCAAGAATTGGCAGCAGTGCTGTTCCTATCTGTTCTTGAATCTCACCGAAGATAATTTGCAACTTTGCATAAGGGTCAGTAGCAGCAGCAGCTTCAGCTGCACCATTGAAAGTATCTGCTAAAGCCTGTATAGGGTCTTTTGCGTCTTTTACAGAAGGAACTAGCTTGCCTAGCGAAGCTGTGTTGCCTTCTAGCGCCTTTGCCATAGCTTGCGCCACAGTGTCTAGGTCTTTGCCTGTTCCGGCTGCTACATCGGTAGCGATAGCCATGAGGCGCATTGATTCTTCTAGATCACCTGAGCTAAGTGCCAACTTGCCAAAAGCTGGGCGCAGTTTGTCATCAGTGATACCGGTCGCAATCTGTGCCTGGCTAATGTAGCGCTCTACACCCGCAACCTGTGCATCGGTAGCATCAAGGTTATCTTCTAGCGCCTTTGATAGAAGTTCTTTGCTTTTGCGATCTTCGACCGCAGCCTTTGTTGATTCTTTGAATTGGTCAACTAGAAAACTCAGAGTGAAACCCACACCGATAGCTCCCAGGGCTGTGTTGATACCCTTTGAGATTTTGCCGGCATTAGTGTTTAGCTTTTTTAGGTCTTTGCCTGCGCCATTGGTAGCAGCGGTGAGCTTCTTGAACTCTCCCAAGATTTCAACATTGAGAACTAGGCTCATTTGTTTCGCTCCTCTAGCACTTTTCTAAACGCTGCCATTTCTTCGAGAGTCAGCTGCCTAAGTTCGCTGGGCGGTAGTCCTGTTGCCAGGCTAAACCTCGCTAAGCGATCAGCGGCTTCCTCTCTTACTCTTTTTTTGCGTCAGCAGTCAGAAAGCCAATAGCTTCTTTCTGTGACAGTTTCTCGGTGTCCTCAAACTTGAATGATGCATCTTCTCTGCGCTTGAAGATGTAATACAGCACTCGGAGCGCCCTGCCCTTTGGCTTGCCATCTTTGAAAGCATCATCGAAGCCGGTGTTGAGCATCAGCTCTAGTTCTTCGATTTCGCCTAGTGTTAGTTCTTCAAACTTAATCATTTACAATTCTCGCTTTCGCTGTCTGCTCTGTGATGTGTCGCTCTAGTTGTGTGAAATAGGTTTGATAAATTTCATCACGCGTATAGCCTAGCGCTTTAGCGAAAAATGGCTGTGGTTTGATGTGGCGTTTATACCAACCCCAGTGGATAGGGTTTGCATAAGGAATTGAGCCATTGTTACCAGCTCTTATTGTGACCTTGCCAGCAGCAGTAGTGCCTAGTCTGATTGAGTCGCGCAGTTTACCGGTGCGAACAGGGACTAAGGTTTTAGCTTCGTTGACTACTCTTTCAGCTGCAAGTTTTCCTGCGTTTTTGATGGCATCTTTTGGGACACCAATCTCTTGCATAGCCTTGGTAAGTTCGCGAAGTCCCTTTACCTTAACCCCTGTTTGCTCCATTGGTTTACGCGGTTACGATCTCCACGCCGTAGTAGACATCGTTGGCAGGGTCATGCACAGCGTTGTCAACTCGTAGGGTCACAGAGAAGGTAGAGGTGTTGTTGCTAGATAGCGACAGCGGTGGAAGCTCGTTGAACTTTACAGTTCCTTCGTAGTGAGGCTGGTTTGAGCTTGCAGTGCTGTTGCCGTTAGGTGCAATGGTGAAGGCTGCGGTAGTTCCGAAGTTAGCCCATAGCACTCGGTAAAGGGAAGCTGCGTCACCGGACACAATACCCTCTAGGGTTAGCGCCCACTCGCCACCAACACGCTGCTCGCAGAAGGTCTGAACATCGCCAGGTGCATCACCGAGCTGAAGGTCAACCATCGTAGCATCGCACTCGTAAGCGGTAGAGCCGATTTTGAAAATGATGTTTTGCGCTTGAATACGCGTTGAAGCTGCCATGATGGAAGCCCTTTCTTTAGATCGTGAGTTCTATTTCTACATTGACAGTAGTTGCCAGGTATTCTGCATTGTTTGTCTGCAAGTTGTAGGGGTTTGCGACTCTAAGAGTGCGAGCGTATCTAATGCCGTGAAGTGCGGTTAGCACATCGGTAATAGCTTCATCAAGCTTCTCAGTAGCCTGCTTGTTAGTTGCGGTTGCTGCAACGACTACAAGCTCCAAACTCATTACAAATTCCTTACCTAGCGAGCTAGGTGTCAGGTAGGGGTTAGCGCTGTTGATAATCACAATAGGCGGGACAATTCGCTCTGGCACATAGTCCAGAACAGTCAGCCCGGCAGCATCAAGGTCTAGCTTGAACTCCTGCTTGGTTAGTGTGATTTCGTTGGTCACTAGACTCCGTAATTGACAAAAGGCAGAAGCAATGGATAGACAGCACCCATAGGGTCTTTAGCAACCCGCATAGGGCTGCCATCCATGCTTGCAAACTGAGCAATGCCGTTGGGCGCAGAACGCCTGTGAAATAGCTCCGATGCACAGATCAGGATTGCCTGGCGGTGAACTTCATCAGGAACAGTATCAATCTCCCCAATGTAGTTGCCGACTAGGGCATTTCCAGCAGATAGGCAGGAGTCAATAAAGCTTCCTGTTTCATCTGTTCCGATGTATGCCTGGAGTTCCGCAAGCGTTACTGCGCTCATTCGATACCTACTACGCTACTACGTCAATCTCGACAATTGCGCCCGCGAATGGGGTGGTAATTGCCATGTAGCCGTAAACAGAAACGCTGTCGGTCAAGGTGGTGATCTCGGAGTCAGTTAGGCGAACAGGTGCGCCTGCGGACTCGAAGGTCTGGATTGCTGCGCTGTTAGCCATGTAGACCTTGTTTGCGGTCATAGCAGGGTCAACAACAACAGGCAAGCCGAATAGCTGGCCAGCTAGTCCAGGAATGTTGGCAGAACCGATGTTGTTCACGCCAGCGCCGTTTACTAGGACAACAGGTCGGCCATCTTCGCCGACAATGGTCATCAGCTTCTTGTAAGCCTCTGGGGAAGCAACAATAGCCTCTGGGCGTAGACCGGTGTTCTCAAAGATGTAGGTAGAACCATCAGTGATCGCGCCGATTAGAGCAGCCGAAGTTAGAGCCGAAGCATCGAATACCTTGCCGGTGTAGCTCAAGCCCTCAACGTGTGCCACTAGAGCAGCGTTGGTTGCGTTTGCGTAAGCAAGGGATAGTGCGCGGAATACGGTGTTCAAGTAGTCAACCGAGCTGCGCTCAATGGTCTGCTTGGTGAATGAGGTGTAACCGCCGTAGGTCTTGACAGGTGCAGAAACGCTGTCGATAGTTAGGTTACCGAAGCTTAGAGCCTCGCCCTCTGGGTCCTGAACGCCAACTGCGATGGTGTTAGCAGAAACCTGTGCATACTCAACAGTCAATCCGGCAGCTGGTAGCGCTCCGCGAGAGAACACCGATAGAGCTGGGCGGTTGTTGTCAATTAGGTTGTCAATGTAGCCGACAAAGCCAGGTAGTGCCACGGTGTCAGCCGAAGTTGAAGCAGCGCGAGCAAGCTCTACTGCGTCAGCGTCACCCTTTAGTAGCTTCTTGGCAAACTCGCCCTGGGAGCGAATCTCTGCGCCAACAATAGCTGGTGCTGAAGAAGTTTGTCCTGCCTCTACAACGCGGCGCAATTCTGCAACCTCGTCCATTACAGAACGAACCTCTAGTTCCATGTTCTCAGACATAGTTCTCTTTTCTTGTTCGTTATCGGGTTCTAGATCGGCAGGGATTTGCTCCTCGCGAACCTCGGTTATGTTTGCGCCTGCAAAGGCTGGGAATGGCACGACAGATACCTCTTTCAAGGAAACCTTCGTGCGTGTAATCGTTGAGCCGTCTTTCTCGGATTCAACCGGAATAAAGCCCACCGAAAACTTGTTTAGAACGCCATCGCGCATAAGGGTCAGAACCTCATTGCCTCTAGCGGTGTCAGATACCTTAGCGACAATCTCAAAGCCAGCTGCGGTGTCCCTGCCTTCTACTACCTTGCCAATAGGTTCTTCGTGCCCGTAGAACAGCTTTACATCGTCAACATCAGCGATTGCACCTGGAGCGAAGCGCTCTTGATACATACCTCCGATGTCTGCACTCTGCCCATAAGGGACAGCAAGCCCGACAATGGTTCTTTCTTCTAGATCAGCGCGAGCCTCAAAAGCTCTGGTTTCGATTTCAGACATTTAGTCCCTCTTTCTCGCGAACTTCTTCAGCAGATAGGAAGCCTGCTGCGATGCCGGTTGCGTAGTAGTTGTAGCGGGTTGCTACATCAGCGCGGAACAGGTGAGCGTAGTCAAATTCAACTCTCGTGCCTCGTGGCAGGCAGTTGCTCAGCGCATCGGTGATTGCATCTGTGTAGTTCATCAAAGTGTGGCGATAAAAGACCTGATTCTCGTCTTGCAGATTCGTATAAGTGTCAGAACCGCCAGGCACAGTAGTGATAAGCAAGCGAGCAGGAATACCGAAAAGACGAGCGATAGAAACAGTATTCTGCTCAACAATGTCAGTAAATAGCGCTTCACGCGGTGAAAGTGCAACCTGTTGATAATCGAACCCATTACCCAATACCGCAATCTGTCTGTTCTGTTGCTTATTGTGCCAATTGTTAGTAACTGTATCCGCTTGCTCGGCATTTAGGGCTTGATTGGTTTTGAGGATACCGGTTGGGACACCTGCCGAAGTAAACCAATTCTTGGCGTAATCTCTTAGATCAAGAGCAGCGGATACATCTGAGCGACAGACCTCAATCGGGGATAGCCCGCGTAGGTTGCCTGTCTTGCTGAAAAGCTTTAGGTGTTCAATCTCTGTGCTGGTGTAGCTCTTACCCATGTAAGAGTAAATGACACCCTCCATAATGTTCTGGTCGTTCTTGTAGGCAACAGATACGGCGGAAGCCGGAAGGATAGTCAGGTTGTTTACCTGCCCGTTGCTTCCGTAGTTCTTGAACCAAAAGGCATTGCCCTCAAGTGCCAGGCTAGTGACAGTCTGAAATAGGAAGTCGCGCCTGTTGCTGTTGATATCTGGCTTGTTGACTAGAACGGGGTTCTCAATCTTTAGCTCAATACCGGTAGCAAATCGGTAAGTGTCAATTGGCATCTTGCTAATCGGGGTTGCGATGATCTGCACCGCGCGGTAAACCGCCGTTAGGGTAAGCGCAGTATCGGCTGTAACGACAGCAGCTGAGCGGGTTGGGACAGTTGGTTGTGCAGCGCGAGATTCAATCTCTGTGCCGAAAATTCTTTGCCAAAGGGAAGCCATAAGTTCCTATACTAAGTGCAATACAGCATTTAGAATACACCAATTGCAGCGTGTTCCGCTCTTGAACTCACATAAAGCGCCATAACAGTTGCCATAAGTGCGTCAATCTCGCCTGGTGAGTCTTTGCGACTAATGAACCAACTTTCGCCTGAATACTTGGCGATTCCTCGCGGTGATTGCACAATTAGCAGCGGGTCATTGTTGTGCTTTGCTGCACCGGTAGAGAACATAGAGTAAACAACCGAGCAAGCTGCGCTGATCTCTTTAGTCCACAACTGCCAGACCGGGAAGCCTGCCAGCTTTAGGCGCTTGCCCAAGTTAGTCAATCCCCTATCGTCTAGGGCAATTGCTCTTGGGGCATAGCGGTGATGCAATTCGACTAGCGCATTGAATAGAATCGTTTCGTTCGGGTTCACGAAGGTTCTGACTAGCTCGGTGTGATGTTCCTCGCCAACTTGATTAGCAAAAGCGATAGTTGCGTGTTCCCAATTCTTGCTGATGTCAACAGCAAAGACTCCTCCGGTCTGCGGGATAGAGAGCCTGTCCCCAGCTTTACGGAAGGTGTCCGAAGGTATCCAGCTTGCAGCAGTTCCGCTGATGAACTGATTGAGTCGGTATCGCCTGGCTTCGTGTTCGGGGATTGTCTTGAGATCTGACAGCACATTTTCTAGGGGTAGTCTGCCCGCGCTGATTGAAGGGTTAGCAGCCCGAAGTGCATCGGGGTCATCAACCTTTGCGTGTTGCGGAGCTTCCCAGCAGAAGAAACCGAAGCGCTCTAGCTCAGCATCATTAGCAGAAGCGGCTTGCCCTGTCTTGTAAAGTTCGAGCAGGGTTTCACTTGATTGGTCACCGGCAGTTGTAATCCCGATAACAATCCCATCTTCACGCTGTGCTGTTCCCAATACGGCAGCACTCCACATACCTTTTTTGGCTAGGTGCAACTCATCAAACAGACATAGCGAGATTGGGATACCTTGAAGCGCTCCCTCTTTGGCGGGCTTTACATCGTAGCGACCTGTCCCGTCAGCGGTGACAATACCTCTAGACTCCGAAGCCTTCTTGAAGCGCTTAGACAGGAACGGGTTGCTCTGAATGACAAACAGCACTCGGTTGTAAATAATTCGCGCCTGATCTATTGAGCTTGCCAGGCTGATTACGCTTGCTCCGCTTTTCTGATGCATGAGCATCCCGTAGACACCGAGAATAGCTGCCAGAAGTGACTTTCCATTTTGCCTGCCCATAGACACTACGGCTTGCCTGTATCTCAGTTCCCCGGCGTTAGGGTGTCCCTCAGGGTAGCGCTCGAGCAAGTGCCTAATCAGCCACTCTTGCCACTCGTCTAGTGTTAGCCCGTCTGGTAGCTCCGGACTTTTCCAAGCGACCTTGACTAGCTCAATCAGCTTGTCCCCGTCAGTGGGAAAGTCTTTGCTAAGCGGTTGCGTGTAGATTGCCGGGAGTTGCAGCAATTACTTCTGCTCTCCTTTGATTAGCTTGTCAATAATCATCATTGCCGCATCTAATTGTGCATCTGCCACAAACTTTCCTTGTCGAAATGGAACGGTGATAGTAATCGGCAGTCTTGGGTCATAGTTTTGCACAAGCCATTTGGACCACTCGTTGAACTCATCTTCGCTCACTTCTGCTCTCCTTTGATTGTCATCGCGTTAGCAGTTCCTCAATGGGGTCGAAGTCAATCGCTTGCGCTGATAGCTGGCGCGAAAGCTCAAGAATTGTCTTGCGAAGTTCCGCTGCGGTGCTGGTGTGCGGGTTCTCGTCAAAGGACTTTGCCAAGGCGAGGGCTAAGCCCGCCATTACTTTTTGTTCAAGCCCAAGGTCAATGCCTTCAAGCCAATTCGTTAGGTGTTCTTCGATCATTAGGTTCACTTCCTCAAATAATTTGAACTGTGTGCGTAAAGTCCCGATGCTTGCGCGGGATAGCGGGTCGGCTTAGAAAAAAGCCCGGGCTGGTCTTGCGTGTCTACCTGCGACCTTTGCATGCTTTCCTCGCTTCTTTTTGTGCATCAAGCTGATCAACATTGACTCTCTATTTCCAGCGTGGCGATTGCCAGGCTTGCCTAATGATAGTGCGGTCTTGTTTACGGCCGTTGCACTGTCTACACATTGATTGAAGGTTGCTAATGTCATGGTTCGGTTCTCCATCTCCGGCGGGTATGATGTGGTCAATTGTCCAATCCCCCCCCACTAATTCTTTGGAGCAGGTAACACAGATAGGTTCAAGGATAGTTTTAGCGTATTCACGCGCCTTTACCCAAGCCCTACTGCTGTGCCACTCTGCCATTGTTTATCTGCGTGTGTTCTTGCTGCGTAGGTTACTTAGGTCAATAGTTGTAACGCCTAGCTCGGAGAGCATAGCGATGATGATCGCGCCAAATACCCAGGCGAGAAGCAGAAGCGTAAGCCAAGGTGCAAAGGTGTATAACACCCAGGCTAGTGCGTGTGCGCCAACGATACCGGCGGCGATGATTAGGGCTGCTAGAAACTCTTTCATGAGTTGCCTTTCTGTGTAAGGTGCTTATTAGCTTAGTGTAAATACTGAGCCTGTAAAGTGTTTTCCTCTTTCAAGCTCAAAGCAAGTTAGTCCAGGTAGCGACTCTGATCCTGAATTCAGGCGATACCAGCTACTTCCGTTATCCATCGTTTTGCCCTGTATCCACCATCTAGAGCCTCCGTTGCTGTGTTGTCCCAGCTCTTGCACTCTGAGGTGATGAAAGTGCCCGGTTAGCCCGATAGAAGCAGCAGCCACCGGTTGATTACCAAAGGTTTGCTTCTCCCACCAGCTTGGAACGCCTTCCGGGCGATTGCTCTGATGCCCATGCCACAAACCAAGAATGTGAAATTGGTCATCAAAGACATCTATTGCAAGTGACTCGTCTTGCGGGTGCGGGATTAGCACCTCAACTCCTAGTTCTGTTTCATCGCTCAGGCGCTTGATTTGCTTGGCGATCATAACGCCCCAATCATCTTGCCCTACATAGCCAATTTGTTGCCCGTTGAGTCTGAACTGGCAATGATTGCTTGCGACAGTTGCGAACGATACGGCGCTGTATTTAGCCACTCGCTTCACTAAATCCCAAAGCAGCGTGATAGCCAAGTCAACCTGTTGCATCTGGCTAATGCTGTTGGTGTAGGTCTGTTGAGTGCTGGCTTTGTTGTAGAAGCCCTCAATCAAGTCCCCCATCTCTGCCAGGATTACTTTCGCATACTTTCCTTTAGCGACCTTTATCGTCACTTTATTGAAAGCTTCATGTATGCGCTCCAGCTGCTCTTGCAATCCTCCCCTGCTGTCACTCTTGCCTAGCTGAAAGTCTGCAAGCATGACTACTAGCACTTTGTCAAAGTTAGTAATTACCGGTTGCTTCGGTAGTCGCTTGCGGGCTTCTTTGTAGATCAGCTCAAGTTGCTTTTCAGGCTGCTTTAGGCGGAAGTTGAATCTGTAACTCGTCAACCAGCTTTCATCGTATTTCTGCCAACGCGATGTTCTCGGGTTTCCGTAGATTTCGTATTTCTTAGAATCGAAGCCCTGAAGTTCTAGAAACTCCTCAAAGTTTGGAACTTGTCCCTCTGGGATTGCCGGAGTTACTGCCCAACCCTCTTGCCCGTCAAACTCTAGAGCTGGGCGAAAGTCTTTTGGAGCTTCAATCTTTGCTGCGGGTTTTAGATTTTCGAGCATGAACATTGCCCCGCGCGATGCTTGCCAATAGCAGTATCTGACAGCACTACCCCCACATTACGAAGCGCCTTCTCAAGTGTCTTGTGAGGAATGCTCAGGTCAGACAGATTGCTCATTAGGATTTCGCGATCTGCTTCGCTCAGACTCTCCCAAAAAGTGCGGACAGCGCAAGGGAATTTCCGGGTTGGGATTCTTAGACTTTCTAGCATTAGATTCCTTTCTCTGTGTTGAATCTAAAGTATTGGTTGAAGTTAGGATTCGGGTAGCGACTCGCCGAGGAACTTATGCAGGGTAATCAGCACACCTCTAGGCAGCCCTTCGGCTTCATAAACCTTATGAGCGACAATCTCGCAGATTTGTGAATCATCACCGATAACACCTGCTTTAGTAGCCGCATCACCGATAGCCCTTATGAGCTTGTCTAGATCAGGTTTCACCGAAGGCAAAGCTCTAGTAGCGGTCTTGGGCTTAGGCATGAAGAAGATTGCCGTTAGGGATACAGCCCCGAGCATAGGCTCACAGCCCAGTTTGGCTTGCTCCAGCTTGTCCTGAACAAAAGCCCGCCACACCGGCAGATTCTTGTTGGCTTCTACCAGAACGCAGCGCCCCGCTCTGTTGTAGGCATTCTTACTGCCCTGAGGTTGCGCTACGCCTGGCACAAAGACCTGAATCACATTTAGCCCCTAATCATTTCCAACAAAAAATACTTTTGATCAGGGTTTATTGTCTGAGTATTCTTGATTAGTTCAATAATGCGATTTCTTTCGAACAATGCAGGAAATCCGCAACTTACGCACATCATCACATCTGGCAAAATACCATCATAGATTTCAGTTTGTCTGCGATAAGTAGCGCCTTCTAATTCGCAATAGTCGCATTTAGCTATTGTTGACATTAGAAGGGCATTTCCTCAAACGCTGCTTCGTTGCTTGCCTGCTGAGCCTTGCTAACAACCTTCTTCAGCTGAGCGTTCTGCAAGTGATGCTCAACAACAACCTTCTGCTCGCCTTGCTTGTTGGTGTATTCGCCGATTTTGGTAGACAGTTCTCCGGTGATTTCCACAAAGTCCTGCTCTTGCAGATTCATAGCCTGAGATTCTGAAAACCAAGCAGTCCAAAGTCGTGAATAGTCTTTCCCGTTAGCGTGAATGTTCTCCCAAACTGAGATTCTTCTACCCTCCCAGCCGATTGAGTTGACTTCTCCGCCGATAGTGATCTGTGCCATTTCTGTGTTTCCTTTCTGTTTTTATTTTTGAAACTCTGAAAGCCTATAGGTATTAATGTCTAAAAATAAGAGTTATTTAACTAATGTCTATTTTTAGTTATTAATAACTATAGATATTTATATATATAAATAAGAGATGTATCAGTATTCAGAAATGTTTTCAATTTCTTCGATTGCTTCACGAATTCCGAGAGCGATTTGAGGGAAAGCTTTTGAGAGTTGAGCTTCCTTTTCCCAAAGCAATTGTGTTACTCGCTTGATTACATCAGTTTCAGCATCTCGATACCCGTTGCGATAGATGATGTCCTCAATGGTGACTTTCCCGCGATCTGGTGCTATCATGTGTTTACCCTTTCGTTGAATGGTTAGAGCCTAGCTCGCCCCTGGTAGGTTTTCTGTGTCCTATCAGGGGTTTTTATTATTTCAGGCTTGCAGCGAGATCAGCAATCTTCTTCAAGTCCTCTGCCGACAACTTTGCAGACTGCGCTTCCTTGTAGATAGCCCTGAGAGCCTCTAGGTTGCCCGCTAACGCCTCAACAGTAGCCCGGTTGAGTAAATCCTTAGACTCGTCAACTGAAGCCCTAGAAACGGCTTTCATCTCCTCGCGCGAAGGTCTGATTGCTTTCCCGTCTTTTTTAGGCTGAAAGTTCAGGGTTGCCAATACGCGACCTAGGGCAGAAGTAGAACAGTTCTCAATAAAGCTCTGCTTGTTGATGTTGCTGCTTCCCCTGGTTTCCTGAGCGAAGTCAATTGCAGCTGGGCGCGTATCCTCGCGATCTGTATAAGCCGAAGCCTTGATAACAATCTCGGTTTCGTTGATTAGCACTATCTCGGTGTGCAGTCTGCCGTTGGGGTATTTGTCCCAGAACTTGCTGATGCGGTCAGCGACTGGTTCGTAGTTGTCTAGAAACGACATTAGTTTCCTTTCGTGAATGTGAGGTAGGGCTTTCCTGTGCCTCGTTGTGCCAGGCGAACGATTTCAACCCCGCCTAGCAATCCAACTTTAATTCCCTGCAACTCGTCTAGTGCCTGGGACTTGTATTTGTTCAGGTTCGATTCAGCAGCATCAAAAATTTGCTTCGCCGCTAGTAGGTCTTTGGCGCAGCTCAGTTCCTTTGCATCGTCAATCAGATCAGGTGACAGCTCGCGCATAGTTTCCAAAGTGCTTGCGCTCCCGTCATAGTCCGGGGCTACACCTAGGTTGAGAAGCCCTAGAAACAGGTTTACAGCCTCTAAAGACTTGTTGACTAGGGATTCATCGTATTCAACTATAAACTCCCTGAAATCGCCTCCTGTGACCGCTACGAGGGTAGCAGGGTTTTTTAGCCCTAAAACATACTGATACCACATCACCTGCAACTGATAGTGAATCGGGACTTCATTCCACCATTGCGAAGTGTGCTTGATTTCCAGAATTGACAGATTACCTAGCTGATCTTCAATCACTCCGTCAGGGTTAGCCTTGTAAACCGGAGCATCAACCTTCGCCCAAGTCCCCAGGTCACGGTGAACCTTCAAGTTAGGGTTTAGGTCTTGAAACATCTCAGCGATGCCAGCTTCTAGATAGTTGCCCAACATCATGCGAGTAGTCGCTTCACGCTCTAGCAGTTCGCCTGTTTTCTCGTAGTAGAGAGTCAGAGCGCTTTTCCAAGGGTTGAGTCCCACAATGGAACTCACGTCGCTACCGGTGATTGACTCTCTGCGCCACTTCAACCAAGTTGCCGAGCCAGGCTCAGCCTTGCCGAATAGTCGTGCGCTGTTGTATCGTTCGATTTTCTGCGTAATAGTCATGCTGCGAACCTAGCACAGCACTCAGACTTTTTACTTTACGCTGTCCTGTTCGTCATCGAATAGGTCTGCATCGTTATCGTCAATCAGATCGTCAAAGTCGAAGTTGCCGTCTTTAGTCACCTGTAGCGCATCAGCGACAGCCTCAGAATCTGATTTGGCAACAGCAGCTCTGTAAGCCGATTGAATATCGCTAAGCTCCAGGCTGCCCTTCCAGGCAACAGCAACACCAATAGTAGTCAGCACGACAGCGAACGCCGAGCCGACACCGATTAGGCTGCCCAGCCACCAATTGCCCGCTACAGCACCGATGGCAGTTCCGCCGAAGAAGGTTGCCAGCACTAAACCTAGTGATCTAATGAGGATTTGCTTTAGGTGTTCTTTCATTTGTTTGCCTTTATAAATTCGATAGGGTCAATCTTTTCGCTCGTAGCTCCGAATACGCCTTTGAGCTTTGCGCTTACAGTCAGGTGCAGGTGAGCGCCTGAGCTGGCTGAACCGGTGTTGCCTACAAAGCCGATAGTGTCACCTTCTTTGACTTTCTGCCCGACTTCATGCCCTTCAGCCTTTAGGTGACAGTAGCCCACATACCAGAGCTTGCCCTCTTTGTCCATGACTCGCTGCACCGAAACATTGCCTAGCACTTTGCTGAACTGTTGCAGAACAATAGTCCCATTGGCAATCGCTGGGATAGGTGTTCCTTCTGGCATAGCCCAATCGACACCGCTGTGAGGTTGCATTCCGTTCTTGCGCCTGTATTCGCTTAGAGTCCCGAACCTACCGGTAATCTTCTTCCAATCAAAAGGAAATCTCATACGAGCGCCTGATTCACTAGGACTACTGCGACAGCTGTTAGGGCTGCTGATGCGAAGGCAGTCACCCAGGCACTACTCCACCTAGCCCGCTCTAGCTCGCGAACGCGGGTTTCTAGATCAGCATAGTTCTTGACAGTTGCCTTGATTTCGGCGATGTCCTGAGCAAGCTGAAACAGGATTGAGTCGTGTCCGGGTAGCTCTGGCATTTTCTAGCCTAGAAGCGCAGCGACTTCTTCATCGCTTAGACCGAGAGCGGATAGCTTCTGAACGGCGCTTGCCTTAGCTGCTGCCTTAGCCGCTAGTTCTGCCTCCGCTGCTTCCTGAGCTGCCAAAGCCTGAAGCTCGCGCAATTCAAGCTCGGCAATTTCCTCTGGGGTTAGCTCTACTTCAATAGCGGTATCGGTAGCGCCGTCAATTTCAGTTCTGATTAGCTTGATTTCTTTAGTCATTAGTTCAAGATTCCGTAGACAGTTAGGTTACCGGTGAAATTTCCGGTTGAAGGGTAAAGGGTAAAGCCGTCATAGGCAGTAGTATTCGCAACACCGCCCTGGGTGCTAAGTCCTCCGATGTTGTAGTAGGTAGATTTTTCACCGGTGTGCAAGCTAGTAAAGCCCGTAGTCACACCTGAAACAGCAGGTCTATAAGCGGTAAAAGCCAAGCCCGAAGCAGTAGTGCCACCCGTTGCGCCAACTGTGTGGAAAGTTGCAGCACCCTGATTTAGGTTCACATTGTTAGACCAATAACCGCCAGAGTTGTATTGTGCAGAACTGTTGTCAGTTCCGCTTGCTCTCCAGCGAAGATAGATGTCTTGGTTGGTGCTGCCTGTCCATGTTGCAACGATGTGATAGTTGCGGTAGGTCGAAGTAAATACGCTGTTCACATTTACAGCAGTAGAGCTGGTAAAGGACTGAGCTGAAATCTTTACCAATGCCCCAGCAGGAATTGCATTGATCTGAGTCTGAATTGAGCTAGTCACGCCGGATAGGTAGCCCAGCTCGGTGGCGGTCACAGTCGAAGCAGTCAAAGCCCCGCTGCCGTCAGTTGCAACAGCCCTGCTCGCAGTCAGGCTAGGAACTCCGCCGACAGTTTCCCAGGCTGAACCTGTCCACTTCTGCAAAACATCACTTCCGGTTAGGTAGGTGAACTGCCCTTCAACCGGTGAGGTTATTGCTGCTGATCTAGCAGTTGAGTCAACGAATACAGCGATGCTCTGATTCATTAGGTATTCATTTAGCTCGCTCGCATTTAGCGGGTAGCCGTTCACGAAAGTCTTATACGCCATAATCTAGAATTCCTTCCAAAGCTCTAGTGTAGTGAACCATTGGTTTACATTTATGTTGTGACTCACCTTAGTAATGGTGTAGCCCTGATCTATGTTTAGGTGAGGTGTTCGATACTTCACAGCGATAGGCTCCCCTGGGAGAAGCACAGCAGCGTGAGT
>JACCEC011356644.1_pt1 | contig 16282 bp, 13 predicted proteins | sample 7450121 | NCBI WGS metagenome assembly JACCEC01 (sample SAMN15323455, study PRJNA562643) | freshwater metagenome | isolation source: river surface water | place: USA:Blue River Watershed | collected 2017-08-18 | reverse complement strand
TTTGCAGAACGACCCGCGGGATATTCCGGCTCTAATCCAGATCCTAAAAGACCAGCCCGACGTCGACATGGTCTCGGGTTGGCGTAAGGACCGGCAGGACGCCACCGTCTCACGCAAAATCCCCAGTCAGCTGGCCAATGCCCTGATCAGCAAGGTCACCAAGGTGCAACTCCACGACTACGGCTGTGCACTAAAAGCGTACAGGGCCCGCGTCATTCATGACCTACGGCTCTACGGCGAACTGCATAGGTTCATTCCGGCCTTGGCCGCCGAAGTGGGTGCCAAGATTGTTGAGGTGCCCGTGCAGCACCACGCGCGGTCTGCAGGCGTCTCGAAGTACGGCATTGACCGAACCATTCGAGTGATGCTGGACCTGCTGTGGATTCGGTTCACCATGCGATTCCTGCACCGGCCGATTCACGCCTTCGGTGGTATTGCCATGGTCATGCTGGTTTTTGGGTTGGGAACCCTGGGATGGCTGGCCTTTGAAAAACTAGTCTTGGGTGCGGATATTGGTGGACGCCCCTTGCTGATGCTGGGGGTTCTGCTGACCCTGGTGGGTACGCAGCTACTTGCAGTAGGCCTGATCGGGGAGCTCTTGATTAGGATCTACCACGAGCCCAAAGGGCGTCGCCAGTACATTCTGCGAGACCCCAAGGATCTTGCATGAGCTTTCTGCGGCCGCTGCTGGGCTTGGCCCTGCTGGCGGGGCTGCTGAGCCTGACGGACCCCCAGGCCCTGCTGGCCACCTTCAAACAAACTGATTTAAAACTCTTTGTTGCATCCCTGATGCTGGCCATCGTTGCCAACCTCATCTGCGTCTACCGATGGCAATTAATTGCCAGGGAGCTGGGCATTTCGGCTCCATATGGCTCTCTACTCACAGCCTATGCCCAGGGCATTAGCGCCAACAGTGTTCTGCCCGGGGGTATTGTTGGAGGCGATGCTTGGCGCAGCCTGGCGATCGCCCAAAAGGCCGATGAGGGCTCCAAACATCAGGGCGTTTTGAGCGTGTTGTTGGACCGTGTCAGCGGCTTCTGGGGGCTCACTTTGCTGAGTTTGTCGGCTGGTGTGATAGCCATTTTGATATCCGGTACGGATCAGCCCGCAGCCCAAGCGGAAGCAGGTGGCGTTGCTGGTGGTTCCTTACAGTGGTTTGACTCCACACTGGGGCAGGCCTACCTGCTCGCTCTAATGGCCATTGCTCTAGCACCGATGCTTGGGCGACTGCTTCACGTGGGTTGGCTGCATCGATTTGAGGTGGAACATCATCGGCAGCGGTTTGGCAAGTGGGCCATGTCGATCATTCAGATTATCAATGCCCTACCCATTCTGAAAAAGACTGTAGTGATCTCCTTAGCAGTTCAAATCATCGCTGCGACTGCGTTCTGGCTGTGTCTTCAAAGTGTAAAAGTTGACCCCTCCTGGTGGCTGCTCACAGCCCTTTGCGGTGGGGTCTTCCTGAGCGGAATCCTGCCAGTCGCATTGGGAGGGTTCGGCGCCAGAGAGCTAGGCGCGGTGGCCTTCATCACCCCTTTTGGATTTTCAAAGGAGGGGGTTCTGGCTGGCTCGGTGTTGTTTGGGCTAACAGCAACCATACAAGGCCTAATGGGACTGTGGTTCTGGTTTAAAGCACGCGGAGATCGCGGATGATGCAGTCCAGCACCGGTCGCCCCAAACTCGCTGATCACCTGTTTGTTCTGGGCGCTTGGGTCATTGCCTGCCTGGTGCTGTTCACCAGCCTGGGGGCTGCCCCGCTCACAGACCTAGACGAAGGCGCCTTCTCGGAAGCTACACGAGAAATGATGGCTCGCGGAGATTGGGTTTCTCCATGGCTATTAGATGTACCCCGCTTTGACAAGCCGGTCCTGATTCATTGGCTGCAGATGGTGGCCTTCTCAGTCACCGGGTTGTCATCCTACGGGGCCCGCCTGCCGTCGGCCTTGATGGGGCTGATATGGATTGGGGGGATTGGTGGCTGGGCTTATCTGATTGCCCGCAGGGTCGCCCCTGCTGCCAGTGTCCAGGCTTATGGCTGGGCTGTCTTGATCAGCGCCACCTGCCTAGGCATACCTGCCATGTCTCGGGCCGCTACAGCCGATGCCACCCTAAATGCCTTTTTAGTGCTCAGCCTGCTGTTCCTATGGCGGGGCCTTTGGCCTGAGAAGGAATCAGAGACCGGCAGGCTTTGGATTCGACTGGCAGGCCTCTTTGTCGGGCTAGGGCTGCTAACCAAGGGGCCAATCGCTGTCTTGGTGCCAGGCGCGGCCAGTCTGTTAGCTGTGTTGACTTGCGGTCGTTTCAAACGCTGGGTGAGGCTCTGTTTTGATCCCATAGCCTGGTTGCTTGTTATAGCTATCGCGACACCCTGGTACCTATTGCAGTTTCAGGCCCAGGGCTTGGCGTTTGTGGAGGGTTTCCTGGGGCTGCACAACCTGGGACGGTTTACCAACACCATGCATGGTTTTTCCGCTGGTCCTCTCTATTACCCAGCCTGGATGCTGATCGCTACCCTTCCCTGGACTGTGCCCGTGTTGGGAGGTTTGCTCGGAGCGATGGGTTCGGGGCAGACTGCCCGGATGCTGCGGTCTGCCGAAGTACGGTTGGCCTGGATCGTCTGCGTATTCGTCTTGGTCTTCTTCTCATTCTCAGCCACCAAACTGCCCCACTATGGGTTTTACGGCCTCTCCGGATTGCTAGTGATTGTCAGCCTGTGGCTCGCGATAGGACCCTTGACCCGATCATTTGGACTTCGGGTATTTGTGCTGATCTCCCTGCTGGTCGGTGTATTGGCCATAACATTTACTCCTCTCTGGTTCTCCTCAATCACCCAAACCATCGCCGATCCCTATTATCAAGTCGCCCTTGCAGATGCGGCAACCCGCTTGCAAGGCGAAACGTTCCTGTTTGCTGCACTGTCCTGTGCTGGGGTTGCTGGATTTATCGTTGGCTTTAAACGGTTTAGAGGCGGGGTAGCGATCCTGACCCTAACCACCGGGATTGCTGCCTACGGACTGATAACGCCTACCATCATGCAATCGCTTCGTGAGCCAATTACACAGATGGGGCAATTTATTCGGAGCCAGACGGCCAGCCAAACCAATGCACAACCCAATCGAATCATCACCTGGCGCCTGACTGCACCCAGCTTGTCTTTTGCTGCCCAGCGCGTCATTCCAAATGGATCGCCCCTCGTTGGCGACTGGGTGATACTTCCCAGTCATTCTGTCTCTGAACTACCAAATCAAGACAGCACCGTTGCTCACGTATTATTCGAAAAAACAGGGATTAGCCTAATCGAGGTTCACGCCAAACCATGACCAACAAAACAACAAGCAAACGAATTTTGGTGACCGGAGGGGCCGGGTTTCTAGGCTCGCACCTGTGTGACCGGCTGATTGACCAAGGGCACGACGTGCTGTGCGTCGACAACTTCTTTACCGGCAGTAAGCTTAACGTGGCGCACCTGCTAGATCACCCCAGGTTCGAACTCATGCGGCATGACGTCACCTTTCCGCTTTACGTCGAAGTCGACGAGATCTACAACTTGGCCTGCCCAGCCTCACCTATTCATTACCAGTACGATCCCGTTCAAACGACCAAGACCAGCGTGCATGGCGCCATCAACATGCTTGGCCTGGCCAAGCGGGTGAGAGCCAAGATTCTGCAAGCGAGCACCAGCGAGGTCTACGGAGATCCGGAGGTTCACCCGCAGCCAGAGAGCTATTGGGGCAAGGTTAATCCCATCGGCATTCGCAGCTGCTACGACGAGGGAAAGCGCTGTGCGGAGACATTGTTTTTTGACTACTGGCGCCAGCACAAACTGCGAATCAAGGTCGTTCGAATCTTCAACACCTACGGGCCACGCATGCACCCGAATGATGGCCGGGTGGTGAGTAACTTCATCGTTCAGGCCTTGAAGGGTGAGCCCATCACCATCTACGGCGATGGGCGGCAGACACGTAGCTTTTGCTTTGCCGACGACCTGATCGAGGCCATGATGCGGACCATGAATACCGGCGATGATTTCACCGGACCGATCAATATTGGCAACCCAGGCGAGTTTACGATGCTAGAGTTGGCGCAGGTAGTCCTAGACGTTACTGGCTCCAAGAGCGAGTTGCGCTTTCTGCCACTGCCCTCAGACGATCCCAAGCAGCGTCAACCAGATATCGCATTAGCAAAATCAGTTTTGGACTGGGAGCCCAAGGTGAAGCTGCGCGACGGGATCAAAAGGACTGTCGACTACTTCCGTCAAAAGGTCTGATGGTCAGGGTAATCAATGGTCCATCGCATTCTCCCTTTGCTTCCTTACGGACTAATTGCCCTCTATTTTTTACAGGGACCTTTGGCATTTGGTGGCCTGGACTTCACGGATTACTTTCATGAGGGTGAAAACTTCGCCGGTTTGTCGAGTTTTCTCTATCAGGAATCCTTTTACCCCCTCATCATTCACGGACTATTGGATGTCATTCCCGGCTTTTTAGCTCTTCACTGGCTTGGTCACGAATCGTTCGCCGTTGCAACTCGGTTCATATACATTGCCCTCCATCTCTGGACCTGCCTCATCGGGTTGCAAATTCTCAAGCGGTATTGGAACGACCATATCGGCATTTGCCTTGTTGCGAGCATTATTCCGTCATTGGTAGGCTATCGAGACTTATCCATTCTTTTGTTGTTGCTGCAGTTCCTGAGAGCCGTGGCAGGCCAGCAATTCCATTCGAAATGGCATTCGGCGAATCTAGTACTGCTTGGCATGCTCGGTGCCTTCAACCTCTTATTTTCAAGTAACCGGGGTATTGCCGGCACATTGGCCATTGGTGCAGGCGTCCTCATCATGGCAACGACTGACCGTCGATGGCTGATTGCTGTCGCATCCATGGGATTCGCTCTTCTCTTTCTACACGCGACGCATCCAATATTTTCTTTTGATGGTTACCTACAGAACACCTGGCACTTCATCACTACAACATCTCAATGGAGCTACAAATCAACTTGGGAAACTTGGTTCTTCAAGGGATTGATGACAGTCCTTTTGATCGGCTCAGCTGGGCTGGGATTGTTCGCGACAGTTAAAGGCCGTCTTGGTGTAGAGAATTTGGCCACGGCGACCTGCCTGTTCATCTTGTCAGTATTTTTCATACAAATTTCAACCTACAGAGCGGATGCTGGTCATGCGGCGATGGGCCTCTTTCCTGCGCTCGTTAATCTGGCTTTCGTCTGGAAACTACTAGAAAAGTATCCAGCAGGAAATCGGACATTGAGGCGTTGCCAGTCTCTGCTAAAAAGTGTGAGCGCCGTCTCAATGCTCGCTGTCAAGGTCAAAACCAGTTTCGGACTGTTTTCTGTCTACTGGGTACTAAATACTTTTGGGAGAATCAGGTTGGCCCGATGGTGGGCTACAGGCGCCTTGGGTCTTCTGATGGCTGCCGGTGCAACCCAACTTGGGACATCGGTCCGCAACGGTAGCTCTTACCTCTGGGTTGACCAACTTGTCACCAACATAAGCAAAGAATCGGCGCTTAGTGCCACCAACCAGTGGTTGGTAAGTCAAATCAACCTGCGCAAACCTGGTTGTATTTTTGACATGACGAACAACGGGGTCCTGTACGCCGCTACGCAAGTTCCTCCCTGTACTAGATTCTCTTATCTCATCTACGGGGGCTCAAAAAACGAGAAAGAGATGATCCTGGCTCTAGAAGAGCATAGACCGTCCATGGTGATCAGTAAGGCGGATTACACAGGCTATGCGATCGACAATATTCCCATGTCGCACAGATTTACCAAACTGGACGACGTGATAAAGAAGTCCTACCCAAATGAGATCTGCGATGGTGAAGCCTGCATCCGAATTCGATAATTTAGCGCCTGAACCGGTTGTTGCGGTTATTGGTGCTGGGCCAGCTGGGCTTACTGCTGCATACACTTTGGCGAAGGCCGGCAAGCCAGTCGAGGTATTTGAAATTTCTGCCTCAGTTGGGGGTATGGCGAGGACCATCTCGCTTTGGGGCCAACGAGTGGATTTGGGACCCCACCGGTTCTTCTGCGATGATCCCCGCGTCAATAAAGTTTGGCTGGAATTAATTGGTCGGGACTACCGCATGGTTCAGCGATTAACCCGAATCTTCTACCAGAACACGTTCTTTCATTACCCACTAAAACCATTTAACGCTCTATTCGGTCTAGGGTTCTTCACCTCAACCCATTGCGTCCTCAGTTACGTTGCTTCCCGGCTAAGATTTAAGAGCCGCACTGACACATTTCAAGACTGGGTCATAGAACGTTTTGGAAAGAAGCTTTTTGAGATTTTTTTTAAATCCTACAGCGAAAAACTCTGGGGTATTTCCTGCACGCAACTGGACTCGGACTTCGCTGCGCAAAGGATCAAAAAGCTCTCGCTTTACGAGGCCTTAAAGAACGCCCTGTTCCCCAAAGGGAACCGCCATAAGACTCTAGTAGACGAATTTGCATACCCATTGGCAGGTGCCGGTGAAGTCTACGAAAGAATGGCTCGGCAGATCAATGAGTTCGGCTCGCGAGTCCATTTCGGTAGGGGAGTGGCGGCAATTCAACCGAACGACGCTGAAGGTGGCGTTTTGGTTCAATTCGCAAACGGAGAGAGACGGTGCTTTGAACATGTGGTCTCGACTATGCCGATCACTGGCCTTCTCAATGGGCTCTCTTGCTCGCCGGAAATCCGTCAATTAGCCTCAACTCTGCGTTTCAGAAACACGACCCTGGTCTACGTACGCGTATCAGGGTCAAACCCATTTCCGGACCAGTGGATCTATGTGCATTCAGACAACCTCGGAACTGGTCGAATCACGAACTTTAGCAATTGGGTGCCTGAGATTAAAAATGGGCACTCCGAACATATTGTCTGCTTAGAGTACTGGTCCTTCGATGAGTCACCGGAGTGGGGCAGTCCCGACGAAAGCCTCATACAAGCCGCAAAAGATGATTTACAAAAATCTGGCCTGGTCAGCCCGGACTGCATCTTGGATGCCCGGGTAGTTCGAATTCCGAAGTGCTACCCAGTCTATGACGCAGGGTACAAGGACCGACTGCGTCCAATTCAACGCTATCTGTCCTCGCTACATGGCCTGACGGTGATAGGTCGTTATGGCGCATTCAAGTACAACAACCAGGACCACAGCATTTTGATGGGACTTCTAGCTGCTGAGAATATCTTGGGCAAGGGCTCTCATGACTTGTGGTCTCTAAATACCGACTATGAGTATCAGGAGTCCTCTCGCATTACCGCAACGGGTCTTGTATCGGAATGAATAACATCCTGGTGACTGGAGGAGCCGGCTACATCGGCTCTCACACGTGCAAACAGCTGGCCCAATGTGGCTTCAATCCGGTCACGATTGACAATCTTTCTACTGGGCACACTGATGCGGTGCGTTGGGGACCCCTGATTGTTGGAGATCTCCACGACACAGAGACCTTGGTGAGGGTGCTGGAACGTCAGAAAATTCACTCGGTCATTCATTTTGCCGCGCATGCCTATGTCGGCGAGTCGGTCAAAGAGCCTCTTCGGTACTACCAAAACAACACCTCTGGCAGCATATCTTTGTTAAAAGCGATGAGATTGGTAGGAGTGAACCGACTGGTTTTTTCGAGTACCTGTGCGGTCTATGGAGATCCCATTCACCCAAGCCTCGCAGAGGACCATCCAACCAAGCCGGTTAACCCATACGGGCGCAGCAAACGGTTTGTCGAAGAAATCTTAGTAGACGAATCCAAGGCAAAGGCCCTAAATTTTGTGGCCTTACGTTACTTTAATGCGGCTGGAGCCAGCCCCGATGGGGATATTGGGGAGCGCCATGACCCAGAGACCCATCTGATACCGCTTGCCATAGGATCGGCTCTCGGAGGGGCTCCGCTCAAGATTTTTGGGAATAACTACGAAACCCCAGATGGCACTGCCATTCGAGACTATGTTCATGTCGAGGATCTGGCATGTGCGCATATTCAGGCGCTTCATTACCTGGATGGCGGGGGTAAGTCTGATTTTTTCAATCTTGGGACTGGCGCCGGCTCGTCTGTTATGGAGATCATCACCGCACTCCGATGCATCGGAGCGTCGCCCGTTTATACCTTCGATGAGCGTCGTCCGGGAGATCCAGCCAGGCTGATTGCAAATGCCGACAAGGCACGCGACTTTCTTAATTGGTATCCCACTCAAAGTGGGATTGAGAACATCTTAACCAGCGCCTTGCATTGGCATAGCCGGCGACCCTAACCAGTGCTGAAACTAGTCCACTATGTGATCATTAGTCTTGGTTGTTTGGTCGTTGATCTGACGATCTACTGGGGCGCACTTCAGGCGTCGGTCTCTCCGGCTCCCGCGGCAGTACTCGGGTACACAGTTGGCCTGATCGTTGCCTACTGGCAGATGAGGAAACGCATTTTTCAATGCGGCTGGCTTCAGGATCGGAGAAAAAGTGAATTTCTGATGTTCGGCCTGTCCGGCCTGCTGGGCATTGGAATCACATTTTCAACAGTGCAGCTCGGAACGTCCTGGCTCAACCAGTCAGCCACACACTCAAAAGCGGTGGCGGTCGTATTAAGCTTTGCGTCGGTTTATTTGTTTCGAAAGTACTTGGTCTTTCGACCGAAGACCACAGTCCCTAGCGCAAAGACATAGTTTGGTGCCGGAGGCGGGACTCGAACCCGCACACCATCTCTGGCGCCGGATTTTGAGTCCGGTGCGTCTACCAATTCCACCACTCCGGCACGGGAGCGAAAGCCAAGGGCGGTAGTATACCTGGGTGAAGGCAAAAAACGTATCAATCCGGCTCCAATCAAGACCGGTTCTACAGGGACTGACATTCAACTCGGATGCAAAGGCCGTTGGACTGATTGGTCGCAATGGGGCTGGCAAAAGCACCCTTCTGAGAGCACTGCATGGATTGATACCAGTTGAGTCGGGGTATCTCAGTGCGGAAGGTGGCACCGGATACATCTTTCAATCTCCAGACGATCAAATCCTGTTTCCGACAGTCAAAGAGGAGTTGCATTTTCCAGATGCGGCCGCCAGTGAGAGAGGGGAGCGTTCCCTCAACCGAGCCAAGCACCTCTTGGAACAGCACAATGGAAAACATTTAGTAGGCTTGTCGACTGAGGAATTGTCAATCGGACAAAAGGCGCTTGTCTGCCTGGTAAGCGTCTTAAAAGACGAGCCAGATGTGTTGTTACTGGACGAGTCCTTGGGGGGGCTGGATGCGGTGACCACTACCTCCATGATGGCTGAGTTAATGAGCCGCAATCAGCGGCTGGTCTTCGCCACTCATCAATTGCACCTACTAACGGATTTTGATGAGGTGATTTGGTTAGATCAGGGAAGCCTTCGTCTGCAAGGGCCTCCCCAAGACGTCATTCCGGCTTACCTAAGTTGGTCCAGAGATCTGGCTTTGGGCATCTCATGTTGACCCCCTACATCTCTGAGCCAACTTGGCTCCATCGGTGGCCGGCTTGGATGAAGCTGCTCGCATTAACTGCTGCAGCCGTGATAAGCGCCCAAGAGGTATCACCTTGGATGTGGGGCAGCCTGTTGCTAATCATTTTTGGAACCTATTTTTTATTGGGCCCATCAGGACGTTGTCACCTAGTGTCCTGTCTTCGACTTTTTGGGCCTGTCTGCATTATTTTGGGATCTTTTTACCCAATCACCAACCTCTTGTCTGCTGAAGAAATAGTCTGGGACACCGCCTTTCGGGTGAGCCTGCAGCTTCTATCGATGATTCTTCTCGCCAATCTGGTCTCCATCACTACGCCTATGACTGCACTGATTCAGGCTATGAATACCTTGCTCCTTTGGCTGCGGGTACCCCAAGAAAGACGGGGTCATTTGTCTCTGATGGCGGGGTTGGTTTTTCGGATGGTTGGCCTGGGCCGTGTATCCCTTGAAAAATCAAAAGACGCATTCCTGGCTCGCAGAGCATCTCCTACTGCTGGCCGTGTCATCCCAACGCTCATTCGTAGGACTCTTCGCGCTAGTACTCAAATGTCACTCAGCCTTCAGAGTCGAAATATCCAAAGAACCAAACTTGGCCCTCGCTAAAGGAATGCCCAAAGTATGTATCTAGTCACCCTACTCAAAGCGTTTCGGAAGGCGTTCTTGTCTCCCCTACGAATCAAAAGATCATATTCACAGCTCGGGGAGGATCTACTCATTCAGCTCTTGTTGGACCGCAGTTCACAGGTCAATCCGTTTTATGTGGATATTGGCTGCCATCACCCTAAACGTGGTTCAAACACCTACGCCCTCTACAGAAAGGGTTGGAGGGGCATTTTGGTGGACCTCGAAGACCTAAAGGTATTGGCGTGCCGGATGGCCAGACCCAGAGACACTGTCGTAAAGGCAGCGATCAGCAGCAAACGCGAGACCGTCACTGTATTTAGCCCCTCGGAATTCTCCACCAACACAACAATTGCACTCCCCCATTTGAGCGACCATGCCCAGTACACAGCAATAGGCATCATTCAGACCCAGACATTGACTGACGTGTTGGCCACCTACAAGTGTCCGAGCACCTTTGGCTTGCTCAACATTGATGTCGAAGGTGTGGACCTAGAGGTTCTTAAAAGTCTAGACACAGACCTTTTTAAACCCCAACTGATCTGTGTTGAAAATTGGTCAGCAAAGGAAGGGCTGAGTAAACTTTTAGAAACGGAGATGCATCAATATTTGACCCAACTTGGTTATGAGCTCAGGGCCTGGAGTTGCGTCTCAACGATTTACTCTGTCCAGCTTTCTGAAAAGCATTCATGACCCAAAAAAGTTATGTTCTGACGGATTTCGACTACAACCTACCCACAGAACTGGTTGCCCAGACGCCGGCTTTGAGCCGGTCAGCTAGCCGTCTGCTGGTGGTGCCGCAGAGCGGCGACTTCAGGGATGACCGTTTCGCGGATCTACCCAAGTTGCTCCGAGCGGGCGACCTGCTAGTCTTTAACGACTCCAAGGTGATTCCTGCAAGGGTGCACGCCCTGAAAGAGACCGGTGGCGCCTTAGAGCTCTTGGTCGAACGAGTCACGTCACCGACCCACGCACAAGCGATGCTTCGGGCCAGCAAGAAGCCCCATCCAGGTGCCCTTTTAAAGTTAGTGCGCTCCAACCTGACCTCGCTGGGTTCAAGTTCTGTCAGCGGTGAGGCGCGTGGTCAATCAAACCATTCTGTCAATGAGACTCAGCACATCGTAAGGCTGGTCGGACGCGACTCAATCCACGATGACCGCTTTATTGTGGATTTTCAGGCACCCGTATTTGAGGTCCTCAATCAATTTGGTGAGCTACCGCTGCCCCCCTACATTACCCACGACCCCACCCAACAGGACGTCGATCGATACCAGACCGTCTATGCTGAGCACCTGGGCTCCGTGGCCGCCCCTACAGCGGGTCTGCATTTCGATCAAGCCATGCTGGACGAGCTCTTGGTTCAAGGAATTGAAACGGCCCGGGTGACCCTTCATGTCGGCAGCGGCACGTTCTCGCCCGTCCGATCCGAAGACCTGAGCCAGCACCGGATGCATAGCGAGTGGTGCTCCATTAGCCCAGAGTCAGCCCATAAAATCACTCTAGCCAAGCAAGAAGGCCGAAGAGTGGTTGCAGTCGGTACCACGACCTTAAGAACTCTGGAGTCTGCCGCCGAAAGGGATTCGCTCGCCGGCGAGTGGGAGACCGACTTGTTTATTACGCCAGGCTACGACTTCAAGTTGGTGGATGCGCTCATTACCAATTTCCACCTCCCCAAGTCGACCCTGCTGATGCTGGTCAGTGCTTTTGCCGGTTACGATCGAATTCGGTCGGCCTACGCCCATGCGATTGAAAAAAGTTACCGATTCTTTAGCTATGGGGATGCGATGTTTCTAGAGCGACAGCGCTAAACGCCTGTCGAACGTCTAGAAGCGAAGTTCATTCGCCAAGCGTCAAACCGACCCGCCTGAATCGCAGCCCTCACCTGACGCATCAAGTCCAGATAGAAATACAGGTTGTGAATCGTAGCCAGGCTGGCTCCCAGCATTTCATCAATGCGTTGCAGGTGATGCAAATAAGCCCGAGTAAAGGGTGGGCGGTCTTCGCCATGAGCGCTGGGCTTACAGACCGGGCAACCACAGTCGGGGTCTATGGGCAACAGGTCATCCTTAAACCGAGCATTGCGAATCTTTAAGTCGCCTTTGCTAGTAAACAGCCAGCCGTTGCGGCCGTTGCGGCTGGGCATGACACAGTCGAACATGTCAACGCCGTTTGCCACCCCTTCTACAAGATCCTCTGGCGTTCCCACTCCCATCAGATATCGGGGCTTGTCCTGGGGTAACTGAGGGGCTGTATGGGCCAGCACCCGAAGCATGTGTTCTTTTGGCTCCCCCACCGACAGGCCACCAATCGCGTAGCCCTGGAAGCCAATACCAGTTAGGGCCTGCAAAGACTCCGTCCGAAGGTCCTCATACATGCCACCCTGAACGATGCCAAAAAGCGCATTGGAAGACCATGAGGCGGAAGAACCGCCCTCGGACGATTCGCCACCCCCGTAAATTGGCCTTTCTGACAACTCGTCGAACGAGGCCCGGGACCGCTTTGCCCAACGCATAGAGAGTTGCATGCTGGCAGCAGCCTGGTCCAGCGTAGCCGGATAAGGGGTGCACTCATCAAAGGCCATGGCGATGTCCGAATTCAACACATGCTGAATCCGCATGGAATCCTCAGGCGCCATGAACAGCTTGTCGCCATTAACCGGTGACTGAAAGGCCACGCCTTCCTCTGAAATCTTGCGCAAGTTCCCCAAAGACCAGACTTGAAAGCCTCCGGAATCCGTCAGCATGGGCTTGTGCCAGTTCACAAAGCGATGGAGCCCTTGGTGCTTCTGAATGATCTCTAAGCCTGGCCTCAGCCACAGGTGAAAGGTGTTGCCCAGAATGATCTGGGCCCCGATCTGCTGACTCAGAACTTGCGGCGTGACCCCTTTGACGGCCCCATAGGTGCCCACGGGCATAAAAATGGGGGTTTGAACCACCCCGTGGTTGAGCTCCAAAAGGCCTGCTCGGGCTTTTCCGTCGGTTGCCTGGACTGAGAATGATTTCATGGGGGCTACTTTATACTTATGGGCTAGTACCCATGGCTTTTGGACCCTCGTCCGATGGCCAGGTTGGCTTTTCAACCCCTTGCCTGGAGTGACGCTGTGCTGATTTCGAATGCCTACGCCCAAACTGCTGCCGCCGGTGGCGGTGACCCCATCATGCAGTTCCTGCCCCTGATCCTGATGTTCGTGGTGCTGTACTTCCTGATGATTCGTCCTCAAATGAAGCGGGCCAAAGAGCACAAGGCTCTGGTGGAAGGTCTCCAAAAAGGCGATGAAATTGTTACCGCCAGCGGAATCGTTGGCCGCGTCACCAAGGTGGATGCGATCTATATCACGGTTGAAATCTCCGGTGGAGACAAACCAGTCGAGATCGTCATGCAGCGCCAGGCCATCCAGACCTTGCTGCCCAAGGGCACCTTCAAAGATCTACTGTAGGGCCCTACGATGAACAAAGTGGCCTGGTGGCGATTGGTTCTCATGGCACTGGCCCTGGCATTTGGTCTGCTCTACAGCCTGCCCAACCTGTTTGGGGAGTCTCCTGCCGTTCAGGTGTCCAGTGCCAAGGCAACCCTGAAAATCCAGCCCGAACTCGCGACGCAGGTGGAAGGTTTGCTGGCCACCAACCAAATCCCCCACACCGGGGTTAGTTGGGAGGCAAACAATGCCGGCAATACCGTCAGAGCCAGATTCGCCAGCACAGATCTTCAACTCAAGGCAAAAGACTTGATTGAAAAGGCTCTTAATGCGCCCGCAGGAGCCGATGGCGCCAAATATGTTATCGCCCCCAATTTGGTCTCGGCCTCGCCGGAGTGGTTGACTGCCATCAGAGCCCTGCCCATGTACCTTGGTTTGGATTTGCGTGGTGGCGTGCACTTTTTGCTTCAGGTAGACCTGAGCACCCTCGAGAATCGAAAACTTGAGGTTTTGGCAATCGATATTCGCAAGAACCTCCAGGAGGAGCGAGTCCGCTATACCGGCATTGACCGGTCCACGAGGAGTTTGTCAGTCTGGTTCTCGAACCCCGCTGATCTGGACAAAGCCACCAAGGTCTTGATTGATCGAAGTCCAGGCATCGTGATTGACCGAAGCGGCGGGAAAACCGGTGGTGGCGCCAAAACCCAGGCTCCAGTGCAGACGGCTCATGGCCCCTTCTTTGGCTTTGACTGGCAAGAAATCCAGGTGGGTAACAGAGTGGGCCTAAGGGCAACACTCTCTGAAGTTGGCTTACGAGACGCAAAAGAGAAGGCGGTTAAGCAAAACCTGACGACTTTGGCGAACAGAATCAATGAACTTGGCGTTGCTGAACCAATTGTTCAGCAGCAAGGTCCGACCCGCATCATCGTTCAATTGCCTGGCGTTCAAGACACCGCCAAAGCCAAAGATATTCTGGGCAGAACAGCCACCCTGGAAGTCCGTATGGTTGACGACGGCCCAGAGGCTCAAGCTGCCCTTGCCAGCGGTAAGGGCCTGGCCGGTTTGGACCTCTTCCAGGAGCGAGGCGGTCGCGGGATTCTGCTCAAGAAGGAAGTCATCCTGACCGGCGAGAATCTAAATGACGCTCAGGCCGGTTTTGACTCTCAAAACCCCACCGAGCCAGCTGTTCACTTGATGCTAGATGGGAAAGGCTCCAAGATTTTCAGGGATGTCACCCGGGATAACATCGGCAAACGCATGGCCATCTTGCTGGTAGAAAAAGGGCGCGGCGAGGTCGTGACAGCCCCGGTCATTCGCTCCGAGATCGCAGGTGGTCGGGTTCAGATCTCTGGTTCAATGACCACCGTTGAGGCTACGGATATCGCTCTACTCTTGCGTGCGGGTTCCCTGGCGGCCCCGATGGAGATCATCGAGGAGCGCCTCATTGGGCCAAGTTTGGGGGCAGAAAATATCTCCAAGGGCTTCAACTCCACCCTCTATGGTTTTGTAGCGATCGCGATTTTTATGATTGCTTACTACAGCCTATTCGGTATTGCATCAGTCCTTGCTTTAACACTCAATCTACTCCTTCTGTTCGCCATGCTGTCCATCCTACAGGCGACCTTAACGCTGCCTGGTATTGCAGCCATGGCGCTTACGCTGGGCATGGCCGTTGACGCCAATGTGCTCATTAACGAGCGAGTTCGAGAGGAAATACGTGATGGGGCGACCCCGCAGGCCGCCATCACGACTGGATACGACAAGGCTTGGGCCACCATCTTGGACTCCAACATTACAACGCTGATAGCTGGTATCGCCCTTTTAGCATTTGGCTCAGGTCCAGTTCGGGGCTTTGCAGTGGTCCACGTGCTTGGCATCTTGACTAGCATGTTCTCAGCAGTCTTTTTCAGCAGGGGTCTCGTAAATCTCTGGTACGGCGGTCGTCGGGTCAAAACCTTGTCGGTGGGTTAAGGGGAATCGTCATGGAATTTTTTAAGATCAAAAATGACATTCCGTTTATGCGACATGCCAGGGTGCTCAATGTCATCTCTTTGCTCACCTTCATAGCCGCAATCGCATTCATCGGATGGCGTGGGCTGGCACTCAGCATTGAGTTCACTGGCGGCACAGTGATGGAGGTCAACTATGCTCAGACTGCACCGGTAGAGAAAATTCGGGCTGTATTGAGCGCGATGGGGTATTCGGATGCTCAGGTACAAAACTTCGGCAGTTCACGAGATATCCTGATTCGCCTGCCTCTTAAAGGCGAAGAGAGTAATGCGCAGGCTCAGAAGGTATTTGCCGGCATCTCAAGTCTGGAGGCCAGCAATCCAGCCGAGTTACGTCGGGTTGAATTTGTTGGGCCGCAGGTCGGATCGGAGTTGGCAACGGATGGCGTGATTGCCCTGCTGTTTGTCGTTGTGGGGATCATGATTTACCTGGCCTTGCGATTCGAATGGAAGTTCGCAGTCGCCGCCATCATTGCCAACTTACACGACGTGGTCATCATCGTGGGGTTTTTTGCCGCTTTTCAGTGGGAGTTTTCGTTGTCGGTACTTGCGGCCATTTTGGCCGTATTGGGCTACTCCGTAAATGAGTCAGTAGTCGTGGCAGACCGTATCCGGGAGAACTTTAGACGCATGCGCAAAGCCTCTGTCACAGAGGTGATCGACAACGCCATTACTCGGACGATGAGCCGCACCATCATCACCCACGGCACCACTGAGACCATGGTATTGGCTATGCTGATTTTCGGGGGACCGGTTCTCTACCACTTT
>JACCEC012835546.1_pt1 | contig 16294 bp, 16 predicted proteins | sample 7450121 | NCBI WGS metagenome assembly JACCEC01 (sample SAMN15323455, study PRJNA562643) | freshwater metagenome | isolation source: river surface water | place: USA:Blue River Watershed | collected 2017-08-18 | reverse complement strand
AGGTCAGCAGCAATCTGCTGCGACATGAGCAGGGAGTCGTCAATCTTGGCGCTTCAGCTGCGCATCGCGCAGATTGATCGCAAGTCGTAATCGCTTGATAGAGCCATTGGATGGCGGCAGATTTGCTGATGGTAGATTCCGGGAATAGCTCTTGAAACTTCGGAATAGAGAGGAGTCGAGTCTCTTCGACAAACTCCCTACAAGCTGTCTCCAAGATATCCTTGTCGGTTGGTTCGACCTTCCCGCCAATGGGATGGAAAACGAGATGGCTATTGCGGATCTCCCTACATAAGAGGTATTGAGGATGGGAATCTGGGGACGATCTCCGGAATGTGATCGAGGCACTCTTGTAGATCTTGGGTTGAGGTTGGGGCTGGGGCTGGGGATCGGGATATGGGGGTGATGGTAAAGGGTAGAGGTCGAGTGAGGGGAGAGTGCAAGGGCGGAGGGGTCTTCGATTGGGAATCATTGGAAAGGTGGTTTGATGATGATATTCGACGACTCCCTGCTACTCGCTGCAGATCTTCGATCTGCCAAGCGAGTAGTGATCGATCCTATCTTTTGATTCTCGAATTCTCTTTTTCATTTTGATGAATCGATCTCGTTTTAGTCTAAAGATAACCATCTATAAAAAAGATAGATTCTTTGGAAATTTTTAAACGAGTGAGAGTAGAGTGTTGAGTGGAGTATCAAGGATGGAACCGGATCCACCGAGGTACCCTAAGGTCCTCCAACAGATGATCGATGTGGGACGGAGTTCCCGTGCGCGGCCCTTTATCACTACCTCTTTTAACCACGTTGCATCCCTCGTCCGGGATGAATCCCTCATCACAATGGGTGAAAATTGCCTTCAGACTGCTTCTCCGCGGACTCACGGCGGAAAGAGTAGCATCTGCAGTATGCACGCCGAAATGAACGCCATCCGAAAGGCATCGACCAATCGATCGATCAAAGATGGAACTGCAATGGACTTAATTGTGATCCGAGTGAGCCCCACTGGAGTTCTCGGAATGAGCCGGCCGTGCTGCCGGTGCATTCAACGGATTCAATCGGCACGGTTTAAGATTGAGAGGATCTACTACTCCACTGCAGATGGAAAGATTGTTGCAGAGAGGCTCAATCAACTCATCCGATCACCCACCCTTCATATGACCCACGGAGATCGAATGCGATGCTATCAGCGGGAAACGGGTCGATGGGCGAGTCGGTCGGATGGCCGAAAGAAAGAGGATACCGGAATTGGCTTCGATCGAATTCAGAGTCTACCCGCAAGTTAATCGTTGGATATGATAGAATTATACTCAATTATTTCATTTGATCTATCAAAATGAGTACACCCACTCCAGGATTCCCCAACCAGAATGTCTACAACTCCCGGTTCTTGATCAACCACCCTCAACTCGCCGTCCTCTATCACCAACGCCAGACATACCTTCGAGCAATCGCAATCGCTGAAGCTAACCCAAGTCAAGCAGCGACCTATTATAACTCCCATATCGGTTATAAGACGATCTACTACCCCGCCATCGAACAATACCCTAACTAACAGGGGTCTTAAAGGAATTTTATAGAAGAGAAGGTAACTTAAAAGAGGCAAAAGGATGGCGAGTTCAGTGATACGATATAAGATTGAACACGATCGATTCAAAGATTGGGTTGTGATGATCTATCAGATCGATCATCGCGGGAGGATCATCTTTCCAAATGGTCCAATGGTGGTCTCTTCTGGGGAGACTGGAATATTAACAGCGGGATATCTACGGGATCTCAACTTCTGTTTCCCCCTGAAAGATGGAGATACATTCCGCGTAGGGATTCTTATCTATGATCCCTCCAGGATAAGGAATGGGGATCTTTTCGCACACATCAAGCGGGCGAGAGAGAGCGGGAGTGATCCAGAGCCGATGGCTGGACTCCACTTTCTCGGATACTACTCACATACGTTTAGGATCGATTCGGGTAATCATCAACATTTGATCATTACCAAAGAGAACGATTCGGGGAGGAACACGGTAAAGTTTGATCTATATTACCATATCATCTCCAGAGAGAGACATCGACATTACTATACCCAGTATTACGGACCTGGATGGGAGCGAAGAGAGAATATCGATGATATCAAAGAGCTTTATATTGTATCGAATCCTTTTATTGAAGTAAATTTGGATGAGATTTGATGGATCAAATGTGGGTCTGCCTCGTTCCTTGTAAAGAGATTATTACCATATGATTGGGATATCTTACTATTGATATACAGAATGGATTTTAATGAAAAGGAGGGTGAAGGGAACCTTGGTTCCCTTCGAGGAGGTAGGGTAGGAACCTTAGGTTCCTACCAATTGTATCGAATCCTTTTATCGAGTTTAATCTTGCGGAGATTTGATGGATCTAATGAGGAGGGCTTAAAGAGATTATTACCATAAGATAGTAAGATTGGGATATCTTACTATCTCATAGATTGATAGAATGTCTGGGTTAGATTGTCGCTGTGGAATCTGTATCGAGGAGTTTCCTGAGAAGGAGCTGATTCGATACTGCGATGGGAAACACGCATTTTGTAAATCGTGTATCAATCTCTGGATGATGGAGAAAGAGATCGATGTAGAACATCAATATATATCATGTCCTATGTGCCGGTCAAATATATCGATCTTTTCTGGATATTCCGATGGGACACATATCCAATATTATCTGGAACGTAATGGCGAAGATGAGGATGAAGATGAGAATGAAGATGAGGAGCAGGAGAATGACGATGAAGAGGAAAAAGAGGAAAAAGAGGAAAAAGATAAGAAGGAGACTCAGAAGTTTCGGGAGTTCAGGATCAAGAAAGGAAAGTTAGATGGCCCGTATCAAGAGTGGTCACCGAAGGGGTTCCCTCGAGTCTTGGCTTTCTACAAGAAAGGAGAGATTCACGGGACATACCGTGAGTTCCACGACGATTCTTTCGTCTGTAAGAGGGTGGTCAATTATAAGAATGGGAAGAAAGAGGGGAGAGAGACTTGTCGAGGACCTCTTGGATATGTCTCTTCGATCACCGAATATCGAGACGGTTTACGAAATGGTCGCCATATCGATTACCACCTGAAATTCGATCATATTGATCTCGAGGGGCGGCTTATGGATGGAGAGGGTAGGGAAGATGGGAAAATTCCTATTGTTGTGGAGATGGAAACAGATGAGCATCCGGAAAATCCGGTGGGTGTTCGGAAGAAGGAGGAAGGTTTCTACAAGGATGACAATGTGGATGGAGAGTGGAAAATGTGGTATCCAGATGGATCCCTTCACATGGTCAGTATATTCAAAGATGGAATGAAAAATGGTTTGTTCCTTGAATACTTCTCCCAAGAAGATGGTGATGGTGATGATAATGACGACGACGACTCCCTGCAACCTTCTGGAGATCTCCAATCTTCCAAGAAGGTTGACTTGGAGACCGATGAGCATCCAGAAAATCCGTTGAGTGTTCGGAAGGCTCAGGTGGGTTTCTTCAAGGATGACGTTCAGGATGGAGAGTGGAAAACATGGGATCCGGATGGCTCCCTTCGCGAGACATGTACCTACAAAGATGGAGAGAAACACGGGTTGTACATTGGGTGGCACTCTAAGAAGGATGGTGGTGGAATGGAGTGGAAGGTAAATTATATTGCGGGAAAACGCGAAGGATACTGCTACGGGTGGTACCCAAATGGTAATCTTCATCATCTTAGATACTATGTTGGAGACAAAGAACACGGAATCTACTATGCGTGGTATGAGTCTGGTCGTCTTTATAATATGCGTTATATGTTTCAGGGAAGAAATCACGGACCCTATCGAGAATGGGATCAGAATGGTTTCCTCATTGTCGACGACAATTATTGGGAAGGAAGTGATCGTGGATGGTCCCGAAGATACTACGGGAAAACACGTCAGTTGGCCTATGAGAGGTTTATCAATGATGATTACCAGAGAGAAGGTACTGAGAGAGCTTGGTATCCGAATCAAGATTCGGTTTCGGATGATTCTCGCCTCAAGTATCGAATCGACTTTGTCAAGGGGAAGAAAGAGGGACTACACGAGATCTGGTATTGTCCAAAGTATAGCCCTGGTCCAGGTGGCGATGGAAATGGTCTCCAAACAAGGGCTCACTTCGTCAGTGGTACGAAACACGGCTTATACCAAGAGTGGTGGCCGAATGGCCAGTTGAAGATGCAATACAATGCCGTGGATGGCTATCGTGATGGGCTTTTCCAGAGATGGGCAGAGAATGGTACTCTGGTCGAACAGTACTGGAGCGTGAAGGATCGCGCCGAAGGACTCCATACCTTTTGGCACGATAATGGAGTCAAGGCAAAAGAGTACACATGCATCAATGATAAACCTGTTGGATTGTACCAAGAATGGGACCGTGATGGCGTGCTCAAGAGAGAGGAGAGTTGGGTAAATCTGAGCAGTTACTTCGTCAGATCTGAGCCATTTTTTTGATAGATCTAACAGAGAGTAGTCTTGTTTGTTATAAAGGAATGATTACATCTAATATAGTATGATTATCAAATTATACTATCATCATGTCAACTCGCTTGGGATCCGAAGGATCCAGCAAGTCGTCATCTTTATGCGACCGTATGCTTACTTGTCAACTCTGTTGGCTCCCAAAGGGAGCACAGAGTTGCAGCGCAAGTCGTCAACCTTCTTGTGACTCTTCGAGTCCAGAAGGTTGCAACGCAAGTTGTCAACTATGTGATTGGAAATTTCTTGAAGAAGAAGCAATCTATCCTGCAAAGATCTTCCAGTATACGGACTATGTAAATCGTACAATAGATTGGTCTGATAAGTATTGTGATGGAAGCTGCATATGCTGTACAGAATGTTATAAGCAACACGCAGAGAAGTGTATGAAGGAGAAGACTGATATGGTGGCTAATAAGGTGGATGATAAGGTTGACGACTCCCTGCAACCTTCTGGAGATCTCCGATCTCACAAGAAGGCTGAAGAGGATGATTATGAAGATGAGGATGATCGTTATTTTATGTTAATGGCATATGGTTCAGTCATAGATCAAACCAAATATCTATATGGTGGAAATGATTGTAATAGGATACCTTATGATGACCGTGATTTTGCACTGGCACCAACGATCTCATGTCCGAAATGTAAAAAGCTTACAGAGTATATAGACTTTTCATTAAACGGGTTGATAAAAACTTACCATTCAAATGGTAAGATCAAGAGTCAAGGCGAGTATATACGTGGGATAAAAGTAGGTACTCATTTCTATAGTACTTATGACAATCATTGGTTTAAACAAATAAGCTACACACGTGGTGTTAAGCACGGTCTTTATCAAACCTTCTTTATAGATTACACCACACACGAACAAATCAAGATGTATGAAGTGATGTATGTAGATGGTAAAAAAGAAGGCACTGAGACACGATACTCAGAATATGGTAAAGTTAAAGAGACCGGAAATTACATAAATGGTCTTGAAGATGGGGTCTTTGTTACATATACTATAAATGGTAAAAAAGAATCGAGCTGTGAATATGTATGTGGTAAACGCCACGGGTTATATCAAAGATGGCTTGATCATAAGTTAATCGAAGAATGCTACTATCAAGAAGGGATAAAAGTAAAGACGACTTGCGATCAATCTGCGCAAGGCGCAGCTGAAGCGCCAAGATTGACGACTTGCGATCAATCTGCGCAAGGCGCAGCTGAAGCGCCAAGAAGGTAGTAAATGATAGATTTTGATAGATCAAATGGGTAGGTCTGCCTCGTTCCTTGTAAAGGAATAAATGATAAGAGATAGTAAGATCGGTTTTGATTTTACTATTACCAGTTGTGCTGATCAAAAAATGATTTCTTGTGGAATTTGTATGGAGGATTTTCCAGAAGATGAGATTCTGAAGTTCTGCGATGGGATGCATTGCTTTTGCCACGGATGTTTTTCTACATACAAAGAGAAGGCAATTGCGAATGTTGGGATAGAGGTAGATGAGGATGGTGAGGAGCATGAGGAGGATTACTCGATGAACGAGGACAAGTTGAATACCTTTCCTTGTCCCGTTTGCCGGAAGAGGATCGAGATGGTTGATCCCGGGTTTACAGGGATGCTGACCGGAAACTACCTGAATGGGACCAAGAAGTGGGAGATATCGTATGAGGATGGGCTTCGAGAGGGTTTCCTGCTGTTATGGGCAGATAATGGAGTTTTATACAAGAAGCTCACCTATGTACGCGGTGTGAAGGAGGGACCTTGCCAAACCTTCCGATCTCATAGTCATCAGAATTTGATGTTACCGGGTGATGGGAGTCTTGTTTCCGAAGTAAACTATATCGCAGACGTGAAAGAGGGCGAAGAGAGAGAGTACTATCCATATGGACACTTGAAAGCGAGGCGCTTTTATGTAAAGGGCCTAAAAGAGGGTCATTATGTCCAGTATTATAATCCTGTTGATCGGGATGGTAATGAAAAAAAGGCGGAGGAGGGAGGTATGGGTGGAGGCGGAGAACAGAAGATTATAAGCGAGTCATATTATATCAATGGAAAGCTGAATGGTACGAGCATTCGGTATTGGCAAAATGGGGATGTAGAGACGATGAGTGAGTATATCGATGGGAAAATGCACGGAGTACACAAGAGGTGGACAAAGAATGGAACTCTTATAGAAAAGGTGTGCTATAAGATGGGTATGAAGAATGACGAAACGAAAATATGGCATCCGAATGGACAGCTAAAGAGTAGAGCACTCTATGTGGATGGCTCTCTACACGGAGTTTACCAAGAGTGGCACGATGATGGATCCATTGCGAAAGAGACGACCTTTGTAAGGGGGAAACAAGATGGGAAAACATTCTGTTGGTATGCAAATGGGGCTCTATATCAAGAATATAACTATGTTGCGGGGCTGATAGAGGGTGAATGGAGGAGATGGTGGAAGAATGGGATGTTACAGGGTTTGTGTCACTATGTGGGAGGAAATCTGCATGGGAAAGTTCAGAGATGGTCTGAAAGCGGTGAGCTGATTGGAGAGTCTATGTATGAAAATGGGAAGAAGGTATAATAAGAGTATAAAGAGAATATGATCATAGATTGATAGTATTCTAAAAATGCTATCAAACAATTCTGATGATAGCCCTGGATGGGCGAGTGATGATAACCCAGAAGAGAGCAATCATTATTTTCCCTGGGATGATGAAGGAGCGTATGATGATATTAACTGGACTATGGAAGGTATACTGAAGGGGACTGATCAATGGGGTCGTAAGAGAACTGCTCGTAAGGTATCTATCAAAGATGGTCCTTTTACCACCTACTATAAAGGTGGATTGATACATACAGAATGCCATTATAAAAACAATCGTAGAGATGGGCTCTTTCGTTATTATGATATTGTACATAATGCTGGTAGTCAACCAGTACATTATTTATATGCAGAACTACATTATAAGGACGGTAAGAAAGATGGTATATCAAAAGAGTACTGCGAATCAGGTAAACTTTGGCAGGAATGTACCTATAAAGATGGTAAGATTGATGGTATATCACGAAATTATCATGAGAATGGTACTCTTTCCGCAGAGTTTCATTATAAGGACGGTGAGAAAGATGGTGTATCAAAAGAGTACTGCGAATCAGGTAAACTTTGGCAGGAATATACCTATAAAGATGGTAAGATTGATGGTATATCACGAAAATATCATGAGAATGGTACTCTTTCCGCAGAGTTTCATTATTGCGATGGAGTTGTGTTAAAGTCTCGACATTATGACCCTACTGGAAAAGTAACATATTCCAAGAATTGGATCGAATGAAGGGATAGCATTGACGACTCCCTGCTACTCGCTGGAGATCTACGATCTCCCAAGCGAGTTGTTCCTTATCGTCGAACTAACCATAGTGATCTATGGATCAATCAAATAAAGAGGGTTTAAAGAGATTTTTCGATAAGATAGTAAGATTGGTTGCGATTTTACTATCTAAGAATGGAAGCTACAGAAGCATGTGCGGGAGAATCAGCCACATACCAGTGTGGAATTTGTGTGGAGGAGTTCCCGGAGGATGGAGTGGTAAAGTATTGTGATGGAAAGCACGTCTTTTGTAAGGGGTGCTTCGATGGATGGAAAGAGAAGAGCATGTTTAAGAAAGATAAATATTGGCACTTCACCAATGTCACAGAGCATTACTGTCATAATGACACAGAGTATTACTGTCATGGGTGTAATCATGATCCTTATGCCGGTATTATTCCAGACCTTATCTGCAAGGATGTACCTTGCCCTCTTTGTCGAAAGATGATTGTTTTGATCAGCAAAGAAAAGATCGCATCTTTTAGTGGGACTATTTCAAAGAGTCTAACTCGAGACCCAATCGGTGATAATGAGTGTGGGGTTGTTATCCTAAATCATATTAGAAATGGTTTTCGACCACCCACTGTTAAGGTAACTTATACAGTGGAATGCTCATATCTCAATGGTAAGAAACACGGCCTTTTTAAGCGAGTTGGATACTTCTCAGATACAGTGGAAGAGTGTCGTTTCGAGAATGGACGGATACAAGGAAACTATACGATTACCGTAAATAATCAGGTTACAGTCGAAGCTCCCTATGTAGATGGTAAGATCCATGGAGTTTTGAGAAAGTGGTATTACAATGAGAATGGTTCCGGCGAGAAGCGACTAAGAGCACATACAAACTATCAGATGGGAAAGCGGGAAGGTGAAGATCGTTCCTATTATGAAGATGGAACCAATGAGTCGAGTGCGATTGCTGAGAATGATTTGAACATTCATCTCACACTCTGGTGGCGTAATGGTAATCTAAGAGCTATAATCGATTATCGGAATCAACCGATTTTCACCTACCGTACTTGGTACAAGAATGGCAATCCTCAAGAAGTAATAACTACAAAAGATTGGAGGAGATATGGAATCTATCAAAAGTATGATTCGAGTGGTAACCTTGTTCTCGAGCACGATTATGGTAAGGGTAATCTGGTTGGTCCAGAAGAACAACTAAACATTTACCCAGAAATTGATGGTGATGATGAAGAGAGAGCGCTGGGTGTGTGGTGACGACTCCCTGCTACTCGCTGCTCCCCAAAGGGGAGCCAAGCGAGTTGAGATTTGATCGATTAAATAGGAAGAGAGTAAAGAGATTTTTTGATAAGATAGTAAGATTGGTTGCGATTTTACTATCTAAGAATGGAAGCTACAGAAACAGGTGCGGGAGAATCAGTCACATACCAGTGTGGAATTTGTGTGGAGGAGTTCCCGGAGGATGGAGTGGTAAAGTATTGTGATGGAAAGCACGTCTTTTGTAAGGGGTGCTTCGATGGATGGAAAGAGAAGAGTCTGATTGAAATGGATCAATTTGGAAAGTTCACCAACGTCACAGAGCATTACTGTGATAAGTATGATATGTATGTAGGTATGATTCCAGACCTTATCTGCAAAGATGTACGCTGTCCTCTTTGTCGAGAGAAGATCGTCTTGTTAAATCAAGAAGAGATCGCATCTTTTACTGGGACTGTTTCAAAGAGTCTGACTCGAGTCCCGTTTGATGATAATGAGTCGACGATCATGTTACAGCAAATTCATTCTGGTTATCGAGTACCCAAAGATATGGTAACTTACACGGTGGAATGCTCCTATCTCAATGGTAAGAAGCACGGCCTCTTTAAGCGGGTTGGATACTTCTCAGATACAGTGGAAGAGTGTCGTTTCGAGAATGGACTGATACAAGGAACCTGTATAATTACGGTAAATACTCAAGTTATAATGGAAATGCCCTACGTGGATGGTAAGATCCACGGCGTTTTAAGAAAGTGGTATTTCAACGAGAATGGTTCCGGCGAGAAGCGACTAAGATCATATACAAACTATCAGATGGGGAAGCGTGAAGGTGAAGATCGTTCCTATTATGAAGATGGGACAAATAAGTACAGTGCGATCGCTGAGAATGATTGTAACATTCATCTCACACTCTGGTGGCGTAATGGTAATCTAAGAGCTATATTAGATCGGACGGTTAAAATACCTGGTTCAGATCATCGGATTGATACCTACCGTGGTTGGTACAAGAATGGAAATCCTCAAGAAGTGATGACTATAAAACATTTGAGGAGATATGGAATCTATCAAAAGTATGATTCGAATGGTAACCTTGTTTTCGAGCACGATTATGGTGAGGATGATATGGATCGTCCAACGGAATACCAATATATTCAGTCAGAGATTGACGGAGATGATGAACAGAGAGCTTTGGGTTCTTGGTAAGATTTGATCAATCAAATAGGAGGAGAGTAAAGAGATTTTTTGATAAGATAGTAAGATAAGTTGCGATTTTACTATCTAAGAATGGAAGCTACAGAAGAAGGTGCGGGAGCATCAGCTACGACTACCTGTGGAATTTGTGTAGAGGAGTTTCCTGAGGATGGAGTAGTGAAGTATTGCGATGGAAAGCACGTTTTTTGTAAGGGGTGCTTCGATGGATGGGTCGAGAAGAGCCTGAATGAGAGGAATCGAGATGAGATCTTTACTGACTTTGTAGAGCACTATTGTCATAAGAACGATAGATATGTATGTATGATTCCTGAACTCATCCATACATCTGTAGAGTGTCCTCTATGCCGAAAGAGGATCATCTTGATAGAGGATAGTATATGTGAGAACTATACTGGACCATTTTCCAAGACGATTATTTCTAAGAGTACTAATTATTATAGTATTCCCGATGAACCAAATAAGGTTGACGACGGACTGCCTTCGGACATATCCCTGCTACTCTGTGCTCCCCAAAGTGGGCAAGCGAAGCGAGGTGCCAACAGAGTTGAATGTTCATACCTTAATGGTAAGAAACATGGCTCTTACAAGTATTATTATCCTAATGGAAAAGTGATGATGGAATGTCAATTTGTCAATGGTCGTATCGAAGGCTCATTTATATACTGGGGATATCAAGATCAGATCTGCTCTGATATCAGCAGCCCATCGACATCAAAAGGCTGGGATATTCCCTATGTGAATGGAATGATAAATGGTGTCGCGACGTTTTGGTGGAATCTCGATAAACTATGGCGTGAAGAGACGTATCAAGATGGATTTTTACACGGTGAGATCAAGACATGGCACTCTATTGGAACGATCCAATGTATAGATACCTTTCATCACGGTAAGCTCGTTTGTGCAAAAACATGGTTACCAAATGGTAATCCCAAGTCTGAAGTCAACTATACTGGAGATATGATAAAACACGGTCTATTGAAAATATGGCATAATAGTGGTGCTATTTCATCGATTCAGCATTGGAATAATGGAGTTATATGTGGTATCTATCAAACGTTTGATGAAGAGGGAAATCTGGTGAAAGAAGAGGATTTCGGACAGGTTGCAGATCCCAATTGATGGATCAAATGAGGCGGGTCTAAAGAGATTTTCCAAAAAGATAGTAAGATTGGTTACCATTATTCTACTATCCGGAAAATGGAAGCAGTTGCTATAGTACCAGCTACGACTACATATACATGTGGTATCTGTATGGATGACTTTCCCGAAGAGGGAGTTGTGAAGCATTGTGGAGAAAAGCATATTTATTGCCGAGAATGCTTTGATAGTTGGGTCTCTACCTCTACCTCTACCTGTAATGAAATTCAAGAGGATGACAGTATATATTCAAGCATTGTTGAGCATTACTGTAACGATCCCACTACATATCATATCCCTGAACTTATCTACAAGACAAAGACACAATGTCCCACTTGTCGTGGAGAGATTCGTTTGATGGACGATGGATTTGATGAAAACTACACAGGAACAATCACAAAGAAGGTTGATTGTTATGATGATAACTATCTCATCGAATGCTCTTATCTAAATGGTAAGAAGCATGGGTCTTACAAGAGGTCCCTCCTTTCGAATGGCAAAGTAATGGCAACATGTGAGTTTGTCAATGGACGTATTCAAGATACTTATACCGCCTATGAATATATGAGATTAGGCAATGGTCGAGGAAAGTTGTACAAGTTATGCGAGATTCCATATGTAGATGGTAACATTGATGGAGTAGCTCGTTTTTGGCATAACAAAGATCAGATGCTCGGAGAAAAGAGTTATCAATCTGGTCTACAACATGGCGAAGAGAAGAGATGGTACCAAAATGGTATACTCAAGGAAAATTCTATATATCATCTCGGTAATATTGTCTCCTCCAAAGAATGGCTCGAGAATGGTAATCCCCTCCTTGAATTGAACTATAATCCCCTCATAAAAGGACAAAAACACGGTGTTCAGAAGCAGTGGCATTTTACAGGGAGTATCAAAGCGATTTGCCACTATAACTACGGTTCTAAATGCGGAATCTACCAAAAGTTTGATCAAGGGGGAAATCTCGTGAATGAAGAGGATTTTGGCATTAGTGAAGATCCCATTTGATGGATCAAATGAGGAGGTTCTAAAGAGATTTTCCGAAAAGATAGTAAGATTGGTTACCATTATCCTACTATCAAAAATGGGAGGCGAATCATCAATATACCAGTGTGGTATCTGTCAGTCATATACCTGTGGTATCTGTATGGAGGATTTTTCCGAAGAGGGGGTGGTGAAGCATTGTGAAGGAAAGCATATCTTTTGCCGAGGGTGTTTAGATACTTGGAACTCAACCAACAATCAATATAATAAAAGTTTAAGTACTACTGAGCATTACTCGAATGATTCCACAACACGTAATATACCTGAACTTATCTATAAGATAAAGACAAATTGTCCCATATGTCGTAAAGAGATTCGTTTGATCGATGATGAATTTGGAGAGAACTACACAGGAACAATTACCAAGAAGATCCCTTGTTATGGTGGGAAATATGTAGTGGAGTGCTCTTACTTAAATGGTAAGAAGCATGGAACTTACAAGAGGTCCCATCTTTCAAGTGGCATAGTAATAGCAACATGTGAGTTTGTTAATGGACGTATTCAAGGTACTTATACGGTCTATGACTATTTTCTTATAAATAGTAATACGCTAAAGTACTACAAATTGTGCGAGATTCCATATGTGGATGGTAACATTGATGGTATCGCTCGTTTTTGGTATGCCAGTGGCCTGCTGTTTGAAGAAAAGAGTTATCAAGCAGGCGTAAAACACGGCGAATCAAAGAAATGGCACCCAATTGGTACCCTTAAAGAACTTTACATCCACCAACATGGTAACATTCTCTCTACAAAAGAGTGGTATGAAAACGGTAATCTCCGCATTGAATTGAACTATAATCCTCTCATAAAAGGACAAATACATGGTGTTCAGAAGGGATGGCATTATACAGGGAGGCTCAAAGAAATTTGCCACTATAACTACGGTATAAAATGCGGAATCCACCAAAAGTTTGATCAAGGGGGAAATCTGGTGAAAGAAGAGGATTTTGGCCCTGGTGAAGATGCCATTTGATGGATCAAATGAGAAGGGTTTAAAGAGATTTTTCGATAAGATAGTAAGATAAGTTGCGATTTTACTATCTAAGATGGATGCTACTACGTATACCTGTGGAATTTGCGCGAAAGAGTTCCCCGAAGAAGGGGTGGTAAAGTATTGTGATGGAAAGCACGTCTTTTGCTGCACGTGCTTTGAGGGATGGGTCAAGAAGTCTATGGATGAGCGTAATGTGATTGAAAAGATCACTGATCTTGACGACTTCCTGATACCTTCTGGTGGTCTACCACCCAAGAAGGTGGTAGAGCATTACTGCCATGAAGAAGACGACTCCCTGCTACTCTGTGATCCCCAAAGGGGAGCCAACAGAGTAGACAAAAATGTCTATATGATCCCTGAACTTATCTATACTGGTATAAAGTGTCCTATTTGCCGAGAGATAGTTCTTATTGTGCCCATCAAAGATGGAATCCCTCTAAACTACACTGGACCCTTCACCAGGGAGAACACCCCCACTTCCACTCCTGGTAACAGTGGAAATATTATCATGGTTGGTAAGGTCGAGTGTCATTATCTGAATGGTAAGAAGCACGGACCTTTTAAGAAATATTACTTAAATGGAGGAGTGAAGATTGAGTGTGAATTTGTCAATGGTTGTCTTGATGGTTCTTACATACATTGGGGTGAATATATGGTACGTAAAATCTGTGAAATCTCTTATGTGAATGGGATGATGAACGGTCCAAAGAAATGTTTTGATGCTCGTGGTAACTTATATTGCGAAGAGAGTTATCAAGATGGTGTTCTTCACGGCGAATCAAAGAGATACAATTATACTGGAATGGTGAATCATATAGAAACGTTCTACCACGGTAAACGAGTTTATGAGATGTTCTTCCAGAATAATGGGAATCCTTCCTATGAGATTCACTATAATGAGACGGATGGCTCCAAACATGGAGTGTCAAAATCGTGGTATAATAACGGTGTTATTCGATTCATTCAACATTGGAATCACGGTATAGCCTGCGGAATTCATCAAGAATTTGACAGTAATGGTAATCTTATTCGTGAAAATGATTTTGATAGTATCCAAAATCTGATGAAAGAAGAGGATATCGGCAATGGTGAAGAGGATGCCGGCACTGGTGAAGATGCCATTTGATCGATCAAATGAGAAGGGTTTAAAGAGATTTTCCGATAAGATAGTAAGATTGGTTACCATCCTACTACCAAAAATGGAGGCTATAGTTTCACCTACAATGTATACCTGTGGTATCTGTATGGATGACTTTCCCGAAGAGGGTGTCGTGAAGCATTGTGAAGGGAAGCATATCTTTTGCCACCAATGTATGGACGATTGGATCGAGAAGATGTTCGGAAAAAATGAGGATGGAGCTGGAGGCGAAAGTGGAGATCTACCTTCAACAAATGGATATACAGAACACGAGGGAGAAAAAGATGATCATAACCTAAAGGGGATTCGCAATCTCCTCTATCTACGTGAAGCGACCTGTCCCCTTTGCCGCGAGAAGATCGTTGTTGTTGATCCCATCGTTGCCGAGAAAGGTTTCAGGGATGCTCGGGAGTTTACCGGGACGATCGTCAAATATTGGACATCTTATAACCTCGGTAATAAAAACGGGAACGGGAGCGGAAATGGGAAGATCAAGCCCGATCCTGATGCGATCGGTGATGGCGGTTTGATCAAGAGGATAGAAGTGACCTACTTGAACGGAAAGAAGCACGGATCGTACCGGATGTGGTCACATTGCGGAAAACCCCGGATCGTCTGCGAGTTTATGAATGGAAGACTCCACGGAACCTTCACCAACTATCTCTATGATCACGGTAGGAAGAATTATGAGGTCGAGTACGTGGATGGCCTGAAGAATGGTCCCTATCGGAGCTGGTTCTTTAACGGGAACTTGAAGCGTGAAGGCCAGTACGTTCACGGCAAGGAAGATGGAGAGTGGGTCGAATGGCACGACAGCGGAAAGCGGGGAAAGCCGGTGAAGAAGATGGAAGCCTTCTATGTGGCGGGTTTGAAAGAGGGTCTCTGGCGAGAGTGGCGGCCGGATGGGACTCTCTACTTCGAGTGTAACTATCAAGGAGGCTTACAGCACGGCGAAGAGAAGCGCTATCATCCAGATGGCGTAACAATCAAGGTTCTGGAGATACACGACCGGGGATTGCCTACCCATCATAAGTCGTGGTGGCCCAATGGAAATCTGGAGTGTGAGTATGGATATGTGGGCGGAATGATGCACGGACTTTATCAATCGTGGTGGGAGAGTGGTGGGAAGAAGGTTTCGCGTTGGTACAAGAACGGCGACTATCACGGTCTCTTCCAGATGTGGGCAGAGAATGGAGTTCTTCAGAAAGAGTACAATTACAACTATGATGAGCTTCACGGCCTTTATCAAGAGTGGGATCCCGCCACTGGAAAGTTGCTGAAGAAGATGACCTATCACGAAGGTAGGATCGATCTCGTTCATGTGACACGCGCGGATGGGACCGAAGTGACCCTCAAATATGCCGATGTGATTGATCCGATTCTGAAGAAGAATCTTCAGGTGGATGATCCCTAAATCCCCGATCAAAATATATGATATCATGATAGTATATATCTCTTATTCTATCATTATCGTAGTAAGGAAATGTTTGGCAAAATGATGACTGTTACCTCGTGTCAGCTGAAAGAGTTTTTGGGACTCTTCCTCCTCATCCTCGTGATCTACCTCGGATACAAGATTCACCAGTATCGTTCTATGGCAAGTGCGATTCAGGAGAATTATGAGGATTATAAGACAAATGTGGAACAACAAAATTTCAATGCGACACCATTGAGTGCGACCCAGAAGGATGAGGTGAAGGGGATTTTT
>JACCEC010350331.1_pt1 | contig 16297 bp, 16 predicted proteins | sample 7450121 | NCBI WGS metagenome assembly JACCEC01 (sample SAMN15323455, study PRJNA562643) | freshwater metagenome | isolation source: river surface water | place: USA:Blue River Watershed | collected 2017-08-18 | reverse complement strand
CAAGACATCATTGCAATCCTTGGTATCGACGAACTCTCAGAAGAAGATCGTATTCTTGTTGGACGTGCTCGTCGTATTCAACGCTTCTTGTCACAAAACACATTCGTTGCGAAGGTCTTTACTGGTATCGAAGGTTCATTCGTTCCACTAGCAGACACAATCGCAGCATTCGAAGCGCTTGCAGATGGAAAGTACGACCACATTCCAGAGCAGGCATTCTTCATGTGTGGTGGTCTTGCAGATGTTGAGCGCAATGCAGCAGAACTAGCAGCGAACTTGGCGAAGTAATAGATCATGACACTCAAAGTCGAACTTGTATCTCCAACAGCGAGGGTATGGTCGGGGGAAGCTACATCAGTATCTGCTCGCACCATCGAAGGTGACATCGGTATTTTGACCGGCCATACACCTTTGTTCGGAGTACTTGTCGACGGTCGAGTAAGCATTAAGGGAACCGATGGGACCACCACCGAGTTTGGTGTCAGTGGTGGATTCCTCTCAGTTGCAAACAACCGAGTATCAATTCTTACGGAGTCAGTTAACTAACTCTTAACGCAGGTTATGTTCAGTTCTGATTTCACGAACTGTCCTTGATTTTCCACGCATTACGATTGAGTGGCTGATTGCACCAAATGGGGTGTATCGAACTCCTCGTACAAGCTCTCCGTCAGTAATACCTGTTACCGCTACAAAAACATCTTCAGAATTAATCAAATCTTGTGTGTGGAGAATTGGTCCCGATGCTTTTTCATCGACATGCAACTGTCCTTGTATCGCTCCACCTAAACAAATCATCGCAGCCGCTGTAATGACACCTTCCGGAGAGCCACCAATTCCCATAAGCAGATCAATTCCTGTATCTGGTCTGGCGGTCTCAATAGCTGCAGCAACATCACCATCTTGAATCAATCGGATACGTGCACCAACATGTCGGATTTCAGAGATCAATTTTTCATGTCGAGGTCGATTTAAAACAACCACGGTAATATCATTTATTGATAAGTTCTTTGCGCGTGCCACGGCAGCAATATTTTCAGCAGTAGTAGCACGGAGATCGATCTCCTTTGCAGCGTCTGGACCCGTAACAATCTTGTTCATGTAGAAGGATGAGTCAGGATTAAACATGGTTCCTCTGGGGGCCAGCGCAATCACTGAGATTGCACCATTCATACCATTCGCGGTTAATGAGGTTCCATCGATCGGATCAACCGCTACATCACACTCTGGTCCCTGCTGATTTCCTACCAACTCACCATTATGAAGCATGGGTGCTTGATCTTTTTCACCCTCACCAATAACTACAACACCATTCATATCTACTGTGTTAATCATCTGGCGCATCGCCTCGACCGCTGCCTTATCGGCTAAATTCTTTTCGCCTCTTCCAACCCAAGCAGAGGCTGCTATCGCCGCGGTTTCCGTTACGCGGATTAACTCGAGAGCTAAATTGCGTTCAGGGGTTGAGAAGTTCATTCTCGAGCGACCTTGGCCCCAAGGCTTTGCAACTGTTGCGCGAAGTTGGGGTAGCCGCGGTCGACGTGGAAAGCCTGATCTACAGTAGTTTCTCCCTCTGCTACCAATGCGGCGAGGATTAAACCTGCACCTGCACGGATGTCGTGAGCCTCAACCGGTGCGCCAGATAGTTGAGCTACACCGGTAATTGAGGCGTGATGGCCATCAACACTTACTTGTGCGCCTAAGCGGCTGAGCTCGTTGACAAACATAAAGCGGGATTCAAAGACATTTTCAGTTACCAAGGAATGGCCTTGCGCGATTGAATTGAGGGCGATAACCATGGGAAGTAAATCGGTAGGAAAGCCTGGGTAGGGAAGTGTTGCAACATCAATTGCTTGTGGCCGTGAATCCATTTTTACGCGAATTCCATCTGAAGTCGATGTGATGATCGCACCAGCAGAAGCTAGTTTCTCTAAAGGAAGTTCAAGATGTTCAGGTCGAGCGCCATGGATGGTGATATCTCCACGAGTCATCGCTGCGGCAAATGCCCAAGTTCCGGTGATGATGCGATCTGTAATTGTCGTGTGATCAGTTGGTTGCAGTACCTCAACGCCGGTGATTGTGATGAGTGGTGAACCTAGTCCTTCAATTTTTGCACCCATTGAAATCAGGAACTCACCAAGATCGACGATATCTGGCTCTCGCGCTGCATTATCAATCGTTGTTACACCTTTAGCCAACACTGCAGCGGTCATTATGTTTTCAGTTGCACCAACACTTGGGAAATCTAGTTCAACCGGTGCACCAACTAATCCATTGGGAGCTTCTGCCATGACATATCCATGTTCAATATGTGCCTGTGCACCGAGAGATTCAAGCCCCTTGATGTGAAAATCTAAGCCACGAGATCCAATGGCATCGCCACCAGGAAGTGCCACATCGGCAAGACCTACTCGTGCAACAAGTGGTCCCAACACATTGATCGATGCCCGCATCTTTCGCACAAGGTCGTAATCAGCACGGTGTGCTGGCTCTTGAGGTACGGTAATTGTGACCAGATCTGTGCCTCGAACAACTGTGCATCCGAGGCGGGTTAAGAGATCGGCCATGATGTCTACATCGGCAATATCTGGAACATTTCTAATAGTTGTTGTTCCAGCAGCCAGCAAAGAGGCTGCCATAAGCTTTAAAACAGAGTTCTTGGCACCTGTCACAGAGACTTCTCCGCGTAGGGATGATCCACCAACTACGCGGAAGCGATCGTGGGATGCCATAGGTGCAGTCTACTTATAAGGTAAGCACATGGTTAATTTAACGCGCATTTACACAAAGACTGGCGATGATGGAACAACATCTCTAGGCGACATGAGCCGTACCTCAAAAAATGACCCACGTCTTGAAGCGTATGCAACGGTTGATGAGGCTAACTCAACAATCGGCGTTGTTCTCTCAACCGATGGCTTAACAGAAGATATGCGTGCACTATTGGTGCGAATTCAAAATGATCTATTTGATGTGGGTGCAGATCTTTGTACTCCTGTTGTTGATTCTCCAGCTTTTGAACCACTACGTGTTCTTGAGTCACAAGTTACTTACTTGGAAGAGCAGATCGATAAGTACAACGCTGATTTAGAATCTCTTCGTTCATTTGTTTTGCCATCCGGAACACCAGCTGCTGCACATCTTCACGTTGCACGCACAGTAGTTCGCCGTGCAGAGCGTTGCACCTGGGCTGCGATCCATGCATTTGGTGGGGGAGTTAATCCATTAACAGCTAAGTATTTAAATCGTTGCTCTGATTTGCTCTTTGTGCTTGCTCGTTATGCAAATAAAGAGATCGGCGATCAGCTGTGGGTACCAGGAGCTAATCGCTAAGGCGTGACTGTGTAGGTTGTTCCCGGAACTTTTTCCTGAGGAACATCCTTTCGGCATGAGGCCTTAATGTTTGATACCGAGTGTTCTAACTCGATTGGCTCTTGGCTAACAATCAAAATTGTCGCGTACTTCTTTGCGCCAGTTTCTGGGTAAGTGGTTCTAACCGTCCCAAAAACTTTCTGGGTTCTATCCTCCGCTGAAACAACTCCACGAACAGTTGCGGTCACTACCCACCAGGTGCATCCAGTTAATGAGGCAACTTGTACTGCGCCACATGAAAACTTCTCACAAACAGGTACATCATCGATCTTGCGTGCCAGAGCGCGGGTTAACACCTTGTCATTTGAAGCCAATCCAACAAGCTCTTTTGAGGTCGGAATCTTGGCGAAGGTATTGCCATCTTTACTCTTAATAAAACCCTTAGGTGGCCAAACAGGAGAAGGAGATGGAGTGATCTTCGCTTTCTTTGTTGCTGCAACTGTTGAGCTCTGCGCAGAGTGAGCCGCTGGCGCTAAAACTGCCAGCGCCAGAACAAGTGCAATTACCTTCTTAATCGCGATCCCACTTGAACTTACGCACGCTAAAGAAGACTCCAATGATGAGCCAAATGACCAATACCAGGAAGGTAGTTGGAAGCTCCCAAGATTGTGCAACCTCTTGCGAGGCAAAGGAGTCAGGTAGAAATACAGATCTCATACCTTGTGTGAGCCACTTCAACGGGAAGATCGCCGCAACCTGCTGCATCCATGTGGGTAATTGGGTGAAGACAAAGAAAACCCCACTAAAAAACTGCAAGATAATCACAATTGGTGATACAACAGCTGAAGCACCGCGCCCACTCTTTGGAACAATGGAAAATGCAATACCAAGTGCCGTAGAACATGCACTTCCAAGGAAAACCAGCCAGGTAAATGTTAGCCACTTACTAGAATCAGTTGGCATATCTAATCCAAAGAATGCAACACCAAAACCTAGAAGCAGCAGAATCTGAATAACCATGCTGACAAAGATCAAAATAGCCTTGCCAATAAAGTAACTAGAAGCCGGCATTGGAGTTCCGCGTAATCGCTTCAATGCACCAACATCACGTTCCATAGGGATAGTGATCGCTAATGCTTGAAAACCAGTGTTAACAAGACCTGACGCGATCATCCCCGCTACAAAATATTGAGAGAAGGTCACTCCGGGCGCAATAGTGTCTTGGAAGACTGAGCCAAAGATGGCCAGCAATATCACTGGAAACAAGAGGGTAAAGACAACTGATTCACGTTGACGCGCAAACTGTCTAATCTCTAAGCCACCACGTCGAATACCTAATTGGAGGGCGCTAGGAATCTTATTCATCAACTCCTCCAATCATCTCTAAGTAGATATCCTCGAGAGATGGGCGGGTAACGATTAACTCAGGTACCTCGCCATTGAATTTCGTTGATAATGATGAAACCAAAGCAGTTGGATTATCTGTCTTTTCAGCTTTAATCTGGTCGCCATCTCGCCATTGCACTGTGGCTTGAGAGGTAGATCTTCCACCAAGTTCAGCAGGGGTCGAGATCTCAACAATTACACCCTTATTGATCACCGCAACTCGATCTGCCAGCGCCTCAGCCTCATCCAAGTAGTGGGTGGTAAGCAGAATTGTTGTGCCATCTGTGCGTAGCTGCTTAATCAATGACCAAAATGCTCGACGAGCTTCAGGATCAAATCCAGTTGTGGGCTCATCTAAGAAGAGAAGTTCAGGGTTTCCAATAATTCCTAGTGCAACATCAAGCCGCCTGCGTTGACCACCAGAAAGATTGCGGATCAGTGCGTCCTGCTTTTCCTGTAAACCAACAGATTGAATAACCTCATCAACATCTCTTGGCTTTGAGTAATACCCACTGAAGTGGGTGATTGTTTCAATAACAGTTAAATCACCTGCATCGGCTGATGTTTGTAATACGATTCCGATTCTGTCTCGCCACTCACGAGCTTGATGGCCCCGTGTATTGGGATCAAACCCTAAAACTGAAACAGTTCCTGAGTTGCGTGTTCTAAATCCTTCAAGAATCTCTACAGTGGTTGTCTTGCCGGCACCATTGGGGCCTAATATCGAAAAGATCTCACCCTGCTCGATTGTTAGATCCAATCCCCGCACGGCATGAACATCACCATAATGTTTAGTGAGGCCTTTTACTTCGATGAGGCTCATATGGTTACTTTACTATGAGAAAATACACCTGTGAGCCCGCGTAGAAATTACCCAAAGAAGCGACAAAAGCCTGAGGAACCTCGGGAGATAAACATCGCCTCTACAGGTGAGAGCGTCGAAGAACACAGCGATGGTGTTTACATTGTCAGACGTTTAACCGGCTCGGGATCAACAAAACCGTATCGTTGCCCAGGGTGCGATCAACTCATTCCATTGGCTACACCACATGTTGTTGCTTGGAAAGAATACGATGAAGATGGTCGCCGTCATTGGCACACAGCTTGTTGGGCAAAAAAAGATAAACGACGTCCAAATACAGAACGGACTCGAAACGCGCCGCGTTTCTAAATTACTTAACTTTAGAACTTAACCTAAACGTCCCTTTAATACCCTTGATGCTCTAACAATAAGACGGTCAGTACCTGCAGTTCGTTTAAAACTCAAAATCTTCAAAGGGAGATTGAATCGAGTTCTAACTACGGTACGTGCATAGGTGTACTCCAATAATCCTTCTGGCCCATGAATTCGTCCATATCCACTGTCCTTCACGCCACCAAATGGAACAGATGAGACAGCGGCAAATGAGAATGTGGAGTTGATCGCGACCATGCCACATTGCAGTTGTGAAGCTATCTTCTTGCCTTGGCGCTTTGACCAGATATTTGCACCCAAGCCATAGCGAGAGTTATTAGATAGCTCAACTGCTTCTCTCATCGATTTAACACGATTGATAATGATGATTGGGCCGAATGTTTCTTCACGAACCGCTGCTGAACTTTCAGGCACATCAACCAAGATAACTGGTTGCACAAAGGGCTCTTGAATAGATTTCATACTTCCATAAGCAAACTTTCCACCATCTTTAATAGCGGCCTTAATGTGAGATGTGATCACACCGATCTGAGAAGGCATAGTTGCAGCGCCGTAGTTGCCTTCGCCAGGTGCGCCAGCCTTCAAAGTTGAAGCAAGCGCGATTGCCTTTTCAATAAAGGTATCTGCAACTCTCTCATCAACATATACGCGCTCTGCACCGATACAAGATTGGCCCGCATTAGCCATAGCCGACCACATAGTTGCATCGACAGCGCGGTCAATATTTGCATCGGATGCGACTATAACGGGATCTTTTCCACCGCATTCCAAAACTACAGGCGTCATTTGGGTTGCACATGCGGCAGCTACTAACTTTGCAGTTCGCGTTGAACCGGTAAAAGAAAGCTTGTTGATTGCTGAGGTGCACAACGCATTTCCAGTCTCGCCTAAACCGGTAATTGTCGTGAAGATCCCCGCAAATGGAGCTATCGCATTAAAACTTTCATCGATCCACATTCCAACACCAGGGGTGTACTCACTTGGCTTGAATACAACTGTGTTTCCAGCAGCAAGGGCGTATGCGATTGAGCCGATTGGAGTAAAGATTGGATAGTTCCAAGGTCCAATAACACCAACAACACCGAGTGGAGAGCGCTCTACAGTTGCAGCCATATTAACCATAAGCGCACCGGGTGCACGGTGTGAAGTGCGCATGATCTCCTCTGCATGGCGTGCGGCCCAACCAATATGGTTAACGGCATTAGAAACTTCTAGTCGAGAATCACTCAGCGGCTTTCCCGTTTCCAGAGAGATCAACTCTGATATCTGCTCAATATTTTTGATGATGTGGTTGCTCCATGCGAGCAAAGTTTTTTTTCGACCATTGAACCCCAGATTTATCCATCCTTGAGATGCTGCATGTGCCTGTTCAACAACTACAGCGACCTGTTTCGAGGTGAATATTGGGTAGCTCCCAATCACCTCTCCATTAGAAGGATTAAATGAGTTAAATGTTTTCGCCATGTCATTAAGCCTAGCCCTGTATCGATAGGATTTGAAGCATGAGTCAGACGGTACGTCCAAGCAGTGTCTTTGAAGCTTCGAGAACTCCATTTCATGTAGTTACCGAGGATGGCGTTGATCTGATCGGAGAAGTCGCTGCCCCGCTAGCTCCATCAAAAGGTGGGATTTTATGCTTACATCCACTACCTACTGCAGGCGGAATGATGGATAGCCATGTCTACAAAAAGGCGGCAAACAGGTTGCCAGCAATGGCTGGCATAACAGTTGTTCGTTTCAATACTCGTGGGACAACAAGTGAGACGGGAAGCAGTACAGGTAACTTTGATAATGGAAAATCGGAACGGTTTGATGTGGAAGCGATGTTGCGTTACTGCTTTGATACTTTGAAATTAGAGAATGTATGGGTCACTGGGTGGTCATTTGGCACCGATCTAGCGTTGCAGCATGCCAAAGATCCTCGACATAAAGGTTTAATTCTTCTTAGCCCTCCTTTACGCACTACAACTGATGAGCAGCTTAAGTACTGGAATACAGATCCTCGCCCAATTACCGCTTTAGTCCCCGAGCTAGATGATTATTTGCCACCAGATGCTGCCCGAGAGAGATTTTCGATTGTTCCAACAATAAAGGTTGTTGCTGTGGATGAAGCTAAGCACTTATGGGTAGGAGAGCCTGCTGTTCATCGTGTGCTATCAGAGATAGTTTCGATAGTAAGCGGCGTTACTACTACCCTTCCGCTTGAGTTTTAAGCCTTATTCGCTCGAGGAATAACTACCTCATCGAGAATCAAAATGATTGATGCTGCAACTGGGACAGCGAGCAATCCGCCAACTAATCCTAGAAGTGATGACCCAATCAAGGCGGCGATAATAGTTACCGCACCCGGTACAGAGAGGGTTCGCTTCATTATGCGGGGAGTAACTACATAATTTTCAATTTGTACATATACAACATAAGCGACGAAGGCGACAATGCCGATTACCAATGATTGTGACAAGGCAATCAAGGTAAATATTCCTGCGCCGATGAAGTGACCAATGAGGGGGATTAGGGCTGCAACAAGAATAAACATGCCTATAGCAAAGGGTGAAGGAAGCCCAAGAATTGTCGAGAGTATTGTGACAAACACTGCAGCCATAGCAGCGATCAAGATCTGGCTGCCAACAAATGAACCCACGCGGGCGATTACTGCATTTGTAAGTAACCCAACTCGGTCACGACGACTTGCAGGTACTAATGAGAGTCCGAGATTTACTGCTTGAGGAAGAGAAGTAATAAAGTAAAGCGTCAAAACCAAAATGGTAAGAGCGGTAAAGAACCCCGAAAGTACAGATTTGCCAACTCCGATAACGCCGCCAAATGTTGAAATAAGCAAGGTGCCATCGGAGGTTACTGATTTGAGTCTTGCCTGCAAGGTATCAATAATTCCGTACTGAGTATTCAGTTTATTGATTGTTTCATTCTTCATCAAATCTTGGAGTAGTTGTGGCGCTGATTCAATGAGATTGGTTCCTTGGCTTATGACTGGTGGAATAACTACTAGTGAAAAGAAGATCACAAAGAGAATTACCGATGAGAAAATAACTGTAACCGCAGAATTTCGAGAAAGGTTTCGCTTACGTAGCGCTTCAACCGCAGGATTCAAACCAGTTGCTAAGAACAGTGCGATAAGAATAAGGACAAAAATCTGGCTCACACTCGCAAGAGCACGCATCAATAAGATGGCGGTAAGTGCACCTAAGGTGGCAATAAAACCAAAGTAGAAGGGGTGAGCCCGATTGATAGGAGCTCCCATGGTTCCGTAATCAGCAGCAACCTTCTCTGCCTTCGCTGGTCGAGTAGCTGCCTTCTTAATGCGCTGTGAAATAGCCATAGGAGCATTCTAAAGTGCATAGATCACTCTGATAGAGACGTGGTGTTCATGTTCCCGACACATTTATACGAGAGAATACGAGTATGGCATTGCGCATTACAGGCTTAGGCGAAGAGATCGCTGCTGTTACCGGCCTGCCCTGGCACCTGCCCCTTGAAGAGTGGCCTGAGGATCCAGCCCTTGCTGAAAAACGCGGAATTTCCCGACATATTGTGCGGTTGGTTCGGGCCAGTAATGACCCTGATGCTGAGGTCTATGCGGTGAAAGAAACGGTTTCCGAGTTTGCAAATCGCGAGTACAAAATTCTTCGCGAGCTCTCACACCTGAATGCTCCATGTGTTGAACAAGTTGCTGTTGTTGAAGGTCGAGTCGATGCAAATGGTGAAGAGCTTCCTTGTGCGATTGTTACTCGCTTTCTTCCCTACTCTCTGCCTTATCGAGTGCTCTTATCTGGAGCGGTCACCGCACATGAGATTACAACTATGGCAAGTGCTTTAGCTTTACTTTTAGTACGTTTACATTTGTTGGGATTTTGGTGGGGAGATTGTTCACTTTCAAACACCTTGTTTCGCCGAGATGCAGAGGGCTTTGCCGCTTATCTTGTGGATGCAGAAACCGGTGAGTTCCAGAAATCTTTAAGTGATGGTCAACGTGAGCATGATCTAGATATCGTTCACTTCAACGTAGCGGCAGAGCTTGAAGATCTTGCATTATCTGGAGTTCTGTATCCAGGTATGGATCCCGTTCGTGCATCCGAAGCGGTCATTCGACGTTATCGTCGCATTTGGGCTGCACTTAAGGAAAGACAGTTACTAGATCCGAAGGATCGTCATGCAGTTGAAAGAGCGATGCGCCAACTTCATGATCTTGGATTTGCTGTTGAAGAGGTGGCCATCACCATCGATGGCGATACGCAGATGATTTCATTCCAGCCAAAGCTTGTTGCCGCCGGATATCACACACAGCGGTTACGTGAATTGATTGGTTTAGATGCCGAAGAGTTGCAAGCAAAGCGACTTCTAGCATCCTTTGACAGATATAACGCACGTGAAAACAAGATGGGAATACCCATGCAAGAGATGGCTAAGAAGTGGATCAATGAAGTCTTTGAACCAGTAATCAATAGAGTTCCAGATCATATGAGAGGCCGAGTAGAGCGAGCCCAGATGTTCCATGAAATCCTTGAAAATCGTTGGTATTTGAGTGAAAAAGCAGGCTATGACGTCGGATTAGAAGCTGCAACCGATAATTATTGTGCCGAAATCTTGCCATTACGCCGTGACTCAGGCGTTGACATAGTTATTGAATAGATAGGATGGCAACATGAGTTTGCCACCTAACTTTGGGCAAGCCTTTGATTTAAGTTCATTAACTAAGCCAAAGGTAGACCCTTCAATTCCGATGCCGGGTATCGAAGTCTCCGTCGAAAATTTAAGCTCTGAAATACTTCCACTATCTCTAGTTCGCCCAGTAATTGTCTTGATGTGGTCACCTAGATCGCCCGAGTCTGCCGAGATGGTGAAAGTTTTAGGAAAACTACAAGAAGATTACAAACAATCCTTTGCTCTCGCACGCGTTGATATTGAAGCGCACCCCCAAGTCGCGCAAGCATTTCAGACTAAAACCATTCCCTACGCGGTTGCAATTATTGCAGAGCAGATGGTTCCTCTCTTTGAGCAGGCTTACCCAGAAGCTCAACTTCGCATGGTGCTCGACAAGGTTTTAACACTTGCATCAGAACAAGGTGTGGGACAAGCACCTATTGAACAGATGGAAGCAGAAGAGATCGAGGCTATGGAAGCCCTTGAGGCAGGCAATTATCGTGCAGCGGAAACTGCTTATAAGAAGTGGCTTTCTCGCAAACCATCTGAGAACCTGGCAAAACTTGGATTAGCACAGACACAGTTGCTCATGCGCACTGAAGGTTTAGATCTCAACCAAGTTATCGGTGAATCCACCAACAATCCTGGAGATATCGCCTTGCAGTTAAAGGCTGCCGATGTCGAGATTGTCAATGGCGGGGTAGAGGCGGCATTTACACGTTTACTGCACGCGGTACGTGCAACAACAGGTGATGATCGCACCAGGGTTAAGGATCACCTGCTAAATCTCTTTGCATTAGTGGATCCCAGTGATCCTCGTTTGGTGGCAGCTCGTAAAGAGCTTGCTAGTGCTCTGTTTTGAGAAAAACCATCAATGTTGAGCAAGAACTCAACCTCATCAAGGGGCTTTTCTTCCTCTTTGGACTTTTAATCATGTCGTGGGTGCCTCGTTTCCCTGAAGTAAAGGCCAATCTCAAACTCACCAATGGAGAGTTTGGCTCGCTGGTGAGTATGGGAGCCATCGGAAATCTGGTGGCACTTCTGACTGTTGGTCATTTAGTCCATAAATACGGCGCACGATGGATGCTTCACCTTGGTTCATTCTTACTTGCAAGCAGTTTAGTGTTCTTGACCCATAGTACGTCGAGTCTGCTTTTCTTGATTTTCATCATTATTCAAGGTGGCGCTATTTCAGCTTTTCATATCTCAATTAACTCTCAAGGTTTCTTTTATCAAGATAGAACCAAGAAGCAAATCATTACCTTGTTAAGCGGTTTTTGGAGCAGTGGTGCTTTGCTATCTTCAATCATTGCGGGCTTACTTGTTGATCGTGTTGCTTTAGATACCTATACAAACTTTCTCTCCGCCTTTTGCTTTATTGCGATGTCAATCATAATTGTCAAAATCTCTCCCAATTTAGTAAAAGCTGATCTCAATCCCGACTCAGAGCACCGGGCTCGCGATATGTTTAAGGGTTTTACAATTGATAAGCAAGTTTCAGCCGCATTGCTGCTGGTGATTATGCTGGAGTATGCGGTAGGTGACTGGGCGGCAATTTACGTCAAAGAAGATATGAAAATTGTTGGTGGAATTCATACCCTCCCATACATCCTCTTCACACTTGCCATGATCATTGGACGATTGAATCTTCATAATCTCCTGCCGAAGTATTCAATAGATTATTTAGTTGTTAGGGCATCCTTATTATCTGGTCTTTCATTTATTGCTGGAATTATCGCTGTCAGCATTGTTGGAACTTCAAATCCAACCCTCGTTATTGTGATTCTTTCGATTAGTTTCACGATCGCAGGTCTTGGCTCTTCATTCCTAGGGCCATCTGTCATGAACGCGGCAAATACACGCTCAAAGTTCCCATCTAGCGTGGTTATTGGGCAAATTGGGGTCATTAACATCGCATTGGTATTTGTAGTCAGGTGGGTTATTGCTTGGACCGCTCAAGCAACATCATTGACCTTGGCGCTACTCATTCCAGCGGTTATGTTGTTAACCGTTCCTTACTTCGCAAAGATCTTTAAGAGCGTTTAAACCACACTGTAGCTAGTGGTGGGATTCTGACCGAAGCGATTTGAGAAGGACCGACAATGACTGGCTCATTACTGACACCACCTCCGCCAAAGCTAACATCATCGGTGTTTAATACCTCGCACCAGATACCGGCATTAGGAAAGGGAAGTTGGTAATTCTCGTGTGGCACTGGTGAAAAGTTGGTAACGCTTACCAGCGCTGACGCGTAATCATCCCAACGAGCAAAGGCCACCACATTTGCAGCTCCATCATTTCCGACCAACCAGGTAAATCCTTCAGGATTTGTATCTTTTTCCCACAAGGCGGCGGTTGATTTGTAGACAGCATTTAACTCTGCAACAGTTTTTTGAACTCCCTGGTGCTCTGCGTACTCAGTTAAATACCACTGCAAACCAGCGCTTTCATTCCACTCATCATTTTGCGCGAACTCGCTACCCATAAACAATAACTTTTTACCTGGATGAGCCCACATAAATCCATAAAGCGCTCTTAGCGTTGCCAGCTTTTGCCAGCGATCTCCCGGAAACTTATTTACTAATTGACCCTTGCCATGAACAACCTCATCATGTGAAAGAGGGAGCATGAAGTTCTCGCTCCATGCATACAAGATTGAGAATGTGATCTCATTGTGGTGATAGACGCGATGAATTGGCTCATGAGACAGATATTGCAGGGTGTCATGCATCCAACCCATATTCCATTTGAAGCCAAATCCAAGTCCACCACCTGAAGTATCGGCGGTAACACCTGACCAAGCGGTTGATTCTTCAGCGATCATCATGATGCCGGGATGTGTTTTATAGGCTGTCGATGTTGCTTCCTGAAGCAGCTGCACCGCTTCTAGGTTTTCACGACCACCATGCTTATTGGGTAACCATTCACCTTCTTCACGTGAGTAATCCAAGTAGAGCATCGATGCCACTGCATCAACACGTAATCCATCAATATGAAACTCAGTCAGCCAATACAAAGCGCTGGCAACAAGGAAGTTTCGAACCTCATTGCGTCCAAAGTTAAAGATGAGCGTTCCCCAGTCAGGGTGTTCACCAAGTCGTGGATCAGCATGCTCATACAAAGCGGTTCCATCAAACTTTGCTAAAGCCCACTCATCCTTTGGAAAGTGAGCTGGCACCCAATCTAGAATCACACCAATTCCAGCGTTGTGAAGCGCATCGACTAAAAACTTGAACTCGTCGGGCGATCCAAAACGAGATGTGGGTGCAAAGAAAGAGGTCACTTGGTAACCCCATGAAGGACCGTACGGGTGTTCAGTAACCGGCAGGAACTCAACATGTGTGAATCCTTGTTGCTGGATGTATTCGACTAATTCGGTAGCAAGATCTTTATAGCTCAGACCGATCTTCCAAGAACCTAAGTGAACTTCATACACAGATACAGCTGATCGCCAAGGTTGAAATTGGGAGCGTTGTTCAAGCCAGGAACCGTCATTCCACTGATACGCAGACTCTTCTACAACAGATGCGGTTAGGGGAGGGATCTCAGTTGCCCGTGCCATTGGATCGGCATGATCAACCCAACGACCATCTATTCCGCAAATAGCAAACTTGTACTTTGTGCCCGCTCCAATGTCAGCGACAAAGATCTCCCAAATTCCTGAAGATCCAATTCGATACATTTTGTGAGAGTTGCGATCCCAATAATTGTGATCTCCAATCAAGGAAACCGCTTGAGCATTAGGAGCCCAGACAGAAAAAGCAGTGCCCAGCAATGCTCCCGAATCATCACGCTTAACCTGCGCACCAAGTGCTTTCCAAAGCTGCTCATGACGACCTTCTGCGATTAGATAAAGATCTAGTTCACCTAATGATGAATGAGGGTTGAGAAATGAGGCAGGTTGAATGCTGTCGCCATCTCGACCTTTAAAAAGCTTTGAGAATACGCCCACGTTAAATCTTTACCGAAACGATATGGGCAACTTTTCCAACAGGACGTGTTGGATTGAGAGAAACATAGGTATGTGGGCTCCAGGTCATTATTGAGCCATCAAGTAGATCCTTTACCTCAAACTCATTGCCAGAAAATCCCAATGCTTCCATATTCCAATGGACTGTTGTTCCTTGAGCAAAGCTTGGATCTAGATTTACAACTACAAGTACGAGATCTTTTCCCTCGCGCTTTGAATAAGCGATGATCGCATCCGAATCTGTGTCATGAAAAGTTAAGTTACGAAGTCTTTGCAAAGCAGGGTGGGCTTTACGAATAGCATTTAATTGAGCAATAAATGGAGCAAGGGTTAAACCTTTCTTGCCCGCACCCTCCCAGTCGCGAACCTTGATCTCATACTTTTCAGAGTCCATGTACTCTTCGCCACCTTCTTTGAAGGCACGATGTTCATACAGTTCATACCCTGCATACATACCCCATGATGGAGTCATGGTGGAGGCTAAGACCGCACGAAGTGCGAAGATCGCTGGGTTTCCACTCTGCAAATGGAATGGATTGATATCTGGGGTATTAACCCAAAAGTTTGGTCTAAAGAAGGCACTTGTTCCTTGTGCAACTTCACGTCCGTACTCGGTGAGCTCCCACTTGCTTGTTCGCCAGGTGAAGTATGTATACGACTGGTGGAAACCTGCTTTACCAAGTGCGTGCATCATTGCAGGACGGGTAAATGCCTCAGCTAAGAAAATTACCTCTGGGCTCTCTTTGTACACAATGGCCAGTAAGTCCTGCCAGAAGTGCACCGGCTTGGTGTGTGGATTATCTACACGGAAGATCTTTACACCCTTAGAAACCCATAGACGAATAACTCGTAGCACTTCATTGCGGATACCTTCGTAATCATCATCAAAGTTGATTGGGTAGATATCTTGGTACTTCTTAGGTGGGTTCTCGGCGTAGGCAATAGTTCCATCGGCCCGCTTGTTAAACCACTCTGGATTACTTTTAACCCAAGGATGATCAGGGGAGGTTTGCAGCGCTAAATCCATGGCAACCTCAAGCCCTTGCTTGCCTGCAGCTTTTACGAAATCTTCAAAATCTTTCATGGTTCCAAGTTCTGGATTGATCGCATCATGTCCGCCATCAGAGTTACCAATTGCCCAGGGAACTCCACAGTCATCAGCTTTGGCATCCAAGGTGTTGTTCTTGCCTTTTCGATGCGCAACTCCAATTGGATGAATTGGTGGAAGATATAAGACATCAAAGCCCATTGCAGCTACACCAGGTAATCTTTTTGTAGCGGTTGCAAAAGTTCCACTTATAACTGTGCCATCTGCATTTCTAACAGCACCTTCACTTCGTGGGAAAAATTCATACCAAGAGCCAACAAGAGCGCGATCTCGATCTGCTCGAACCGGATACTTTTCAGATTCACCTGTTACGGTTCGGTACATCGATGTGCTTGAGGCTTTGATAACAAAGTAGAAATCACCTTCAACTGGAACTGTGAACTGTCCTTCATATCGATCTGTTCCTGGCCAACGCTGCACTAATGGCTGACAATCAACCATCTGCTCTTTTGCGTTGTATAGGCAAACCTCAGCGGTAAGTGTTTCATGACCTTCAATAATGATTGTGGCAGCTACTGAAATACTCTCTTTAGCAATCGCTTTCACCGCAACAAATTCTCCCCCGAAGTAAACCGCGGGGGAGATATCTGTGATTGGAATTCTAGAGATCAACCTGAGCCTTCTGTATTGCCAGCATCTGCAGCTGAGACATCATGGATACGATACTTAT
>JACCEC010724587.1_pt1 | contig 16298 bp, 15 predicted proteins | sample 7450121 | NCBI WGS metagenome assembly JACCEC01 (sample SAMN15323455, study PRJNA562643) | freshwater metagenome | isolation source: river surface water | place: USA:Blue River Watershed | collected 2017-08-18 | reverse complement strand
CTGACATTGCCAGCAATTGGGGCCGCGTTGCGCCGCGGGAGAGCCCGGCGAATTCATGGCTCAAAGACCCACAAATTAGCCTTGCAGCAACTTCAGCACGTTTTGCTGGCTGGTGTTGGCTTGCGCCAAAACGGCGGTGGCCGCTTGCTGCATGATTTGCGTGCGGGCCAAATCGGTACTGGCTTTGGCGTAATCGGCGTCTTCAATCTGGCTGCGCGAAGCTTGCGTGTTGGTGGCCACGTTGCTCAAGTTGTCCATCACGTAGTCCAAGCGGTTCATCACCGCACCCATGCGTGCACGGTCCGCGTTGACCCGGTCCAGCACCACATCGAGTTTGCCGAGCATGTTGCGGGCCGCATCGGCGGTGTCGATGCGGTTGGTGCGCTGGGCGGTTCCCGACAGCGCCACGTCGCCAGTGATCTCGCTGGTGATGGGGCCTTTGCTGCCGTAATCGGCCAGATCAATGTGAATGGTTTGCGTGGCGCCCGCACCCACGTGGAAGGACAAGCGTCCGGTGCGCGGTGGGGTGAGTTTGCTCACCGCATCGGCCACTTCGCCGCCATAGGTGCCTTCTTGGAAGCCCAAGGTGGTGAAATCGCCTTCTGCATTGAAGCCGTTGTCGCCAGGGCTCAGGGTGAAAGGTTTGTCTGACTTCAGGGACACCGAGCCGTAAACCGTTGAGGCACCGGCGTAGGTGGCACTGGATTGGCTGGCGGTGGCCACGGTGCCGGCCAGGCCCATTTCGGCCAATGTGGCAACGGATGTCCAGACCGACAGGTTGCGGCCGTCGGGTGTTTCGAGCAACAGCTTGCCGTCGTTGGTGGCACTGGCCTCAACGCCGTGCTGGCCTTGCTGCACATTCACAGCAGAAATGATTTTGTTGAGTCGCGCAGTGGCCGACTCGCCGGCCGTCAAGGTCACCGACACGGCAGTGCCGTTCAAAAACAATGTGGCAGACGCACTGGTGGTGGTGGTGGGGGCCGAAGTGGCCACCGTGATGGCCGGGCTGGCCACCGCGGTCACGCCGGTGTCGGCAGAGCTGGCATTGATGGCGTTGGCAATCGCAATGGCACTGCCCGAGCGAGAGCTGGTGGTGGTGACGGTTGAGGTGCGGGTGTCGTCGGCATCGGTGGCGCCGCGAATGGCGATGCCATTGATTTTCAGGTCACCATCGCCCAAGGTTTGAATGGTGCCGCCCGAAGCTACAACAGGGCGCGTCATGGAAGTGAACACCGAGGTGTTGCTGGTGTAGTCGTCGGGGCGCAAACCGGCGCGGTTCCAATCGTTGGTGCTGGTCACAACCATGCTGCCTTCGACACTGCTTTCCAAGGAATAGGTGCCAATTTGCAAGCCTTGACGCATACCGGTACGGGCTGAGAAATTGGCATCGGTGCCCGAGGTGTTGAAGGCCACCTCGATGTTGCGACCGTCTTTGGCCACCAATTGGATGCCCAAATTGTCAGAGCCTGTGTTGATGGCCATCACGCCGGTTTGGGCACTGATGGCGTTGATGGCATCGACCACCGTTACCCGGCTTTCGCGCAAGTTGTTCAGGGTGGTGGTGATCTCGGGCGTGGTGTAACCGTTGATGCTGATGGTGCCGGTCATGGCGGCGCCATTGCTCATGGCGGCCCCCGACATGATGTTGGTGTTGACCGTGGCGGCAACGCCTGTCTCGGCGGTCATCTGGTTGATGGCCTTGGCACGAGAGATGGCGCTGGCATCGGCATTGGCGCTGGGCGACACGGTGTCGTAGCTGGACAAGGCGATGGGAATGGTTTTGCCATTGATCACCAAGTCGTTGGCCTGCATGGCCGTGATGTCAGGCATCGCACGGGTCACGCGCACGCCAATGACGTCGCCACTGGCGTAGGCCGCTGCGGCGGCACCGACGGTGACGGTTTGGGTAAAGGTGGTGTTGCCACTGACCAAGCCAGAGCCTGCCTTCAGGGTCACGACGTTGCTGGCCAAGCTGATCACGTTGCTGTCGGCGACATCGAGTGTCACGACACGGCCGTCATCCATGGTGAATGTGGCGGCGGAGATGGCTGGGCCCGCTCCCATCGTCACGCTCAGGGCGCCCGACTTGATAAACGTGCCACTGGCGGCCACCGAGTTGGCACCCACCGAAGTGGTGGGTGTGCCGGCGGTGAATGTCAGGGTTTCATTCAGCGAACCTGCCGATGTGGCTTTGTACACAGGACGTGTGCCCACGGGCTCACCGGCCGTGCCGTTCAAGATGGCAAAACCGTTCCATTGAGTCTGGTCAGAAATCGACTCGATCTGTTGCTTGAGTTGCTGGAATTCCAGGTCCAGGTAACCGCGCTGGTCGACCGAGTTGGTGTCGTTGATGGCCTGCACCGACAACTCACGCATGCGTTGCAGCATGTCGTTGATGGAGGCGGTGGCCCCTTCGGCTGTTTGAATCAAAGAGACCGCATCGCCTGCGTTTTTGACCGCCATCTCCAAGCTGCGAATCTGCTGGGTCATTCTTTGCGAAATCGCCAAACCCGCCGCATCGTCGCGGGCCGAGTTGATGCGCTTGCCGGTGGACAGCTGCTGCATCGCAACGCTTTGGCTGCGCTCTGAGTTGCGCAGTGCGTTTTGGGTATACAACGCATTCACGTTGGTGTTGATGACGGACATGGTCTCTTCCTTTCCAGGATGCAACGGGCTTGATCGGTGAACATTTGCCGTTGTGCGGCAATGTTTTGCCTGTTAATCGTTTTGAGTGGTTAGTTGGTCAGTTCAGGGGAGGGCATTACCGCAGGACCGTCTAGGAAGTCGTCTTGCTCTTCCAACAAAGAAGGGTCTTGCGGCCACTGGGCCAAGCCTTGGGCCAAGATGCGCTGGGCACGGGCCAAGTCCAGGTTGCAGCGCTGTGCACGGACCAACATCTTGTAAGTCATCACAGGGGCCTTGGTGCCTTGCACGCTGAGCAGTTGCTCCAAATGCTGGGCGGCTTCAGCCCAGTTTTCTTGAGTCAGAGCAATCAAACCCGACATGGCCAACAGGTCTTCGCTGTGGGGGTGCATGGCCAAACCGGCATCGGCCAAAGCCTGTGCCAGCGTCATTTCATTGGACATCACCAATTTTTGGATGCCCATGCGCAAATCGGATGGCGAATATTTGACAGGGTCTTGCGGCAAGCGGCCAACATAGTCCGGGAGGGCCTTTTCCATCAGGTGCGTAACTGAAATTTGCATACCTTGGTTCCTTTTTGAAGAAATTTGTCTTGCCGCTTTTGACGTCAAAAGTCGGTTTCGTGTGAGTTAAGCAATATCGATGCCAGATTTTTTGCCGCTGGCGCTCAAGCCGCCAAGAGGGTTTGAGAGGCGGGTTCGACCAGGTCGTCGCGCAAAAAGTAGATGACCCGTTCCAGCTGGTTCATGCCAGCCGTGAGCAAGGCCTCAGAGACTTGAGAGGCAAACAATTGGTCGTGTTCAAACTTGCGGCTAAAGACCTGAACGGTGTCCACCAATTCATGGGGGGTGGGCAATGGGCCAGGTTGAGCGCACTGAAAAGCCAACATGAACCGGATCACGCCAAATCGGGTGATCAAATTCAAATAGCCTTCATAAAGCGTGGGGGTACGGTAGGGGAAAAGCTCGGTGAACATTTGGCTCACCAAGAAGTTTTCCAGAAAGTGGGGATGGCTCTGCAAGGCTTTTTGACTGGCCACCAAACCGCGTGTGTATTGGTCCAGCAAAACGCTTTCGTCAGTGCCTTCAGCGGGTTGGCCTACCGCCATGCCGGAGATGATTTTTTGAAACACCTTGGCTTGATGTGGCGTCTGAAATTGGGATTGCCGAAGTTTCCAAATGGACTTGAATATTTGCAACTGAGCAGCAGGGCGTGCCGGCACATCTTCAAAATTAGCGGCAATCAGGTTGTTGTCCAACAAATGCGTGAAAGCATGGAGTTGCTGTTGGACTTCGGGGTAGGCGCTCTTTTTGAGCAAGGGGTCCAAAACTGAACACATCAGGCCCAAAGCGGCAAGGCGTTGCCACAGCGGCAATTGGGAGTCTCTGACCAAGCGCAAGCTGAAGAACCGGATGTCGTTTTTCAGGCCTTGGGGGATGCCCCGCTCCATTTTGACGATTTGTACGCTTTCGGCTCTTACCCAGCGAGGCGACTCGACAAACTCCAGAGGGGTCGGGCTCAGCAAGACTTTTTGGGCGACAGCAGGGCAGGAAATCTCCATACCCTGTTGTGCCAAGCCATCAAATTGGTAAGTCAACCTGGGGTACGAAGAGCAGGTGTTGGACAACAAATCTTCACCCAAATTGGACTGAACACTGCACAGTTTGTCTTGCATGAAGCTGCAAGCTCGTGTACCCGTGTCCATCGCCATGTAGCCGTACATCGCATCCGTGGCGGCTTTTCGGTTGCGGTGAATATCGTCCGAAAACTTGGCTTTCAATTCGGGGTGTGTCGACTTTTTGTAGGCATTGAATGTTTTTCGATCAATGCTGATGGTCCAGCCTGTGCAACAGTTGTCGGGGCATTCGGCGCCAATGCAAGCAAAGTCCTCCAGCTGGCTGGGAATCAAAGCATTGATGCGTTTGGTGGGGTGGATGGCGGCCATTCAGGGACTCCTTGGTGTTGATGCAGCAAAGCAAAATCCAGGCCAAAAATTTTTTGTGAGGGGTGGCTCTGGCCAAATCACTGGTGATTGGGCATCCATGCAAAGGTCACGCCTTCAACAGACGCTAATCGATTTTGTTCGTGATTTTTCAATCCATTGCCGAGGCCAAATGGCTTGATTCCTTGGGTATCATGGGAGCGTGCATCCGATCCCTTTGCTCAAACCCAACTTGCCAGACTCTGCGACTTTGCTGCCGTTTTTGCGTCGCATTGACAGTGTTCATTGGTATACAAATTTTGGACCTCTTGAATCTGAATTTCTACAAAAATTGGTAGGAATTCAATCCGAATTAGAGGGGGCAGCGGTGTATGGCGCAATGGCCAGCAATGCCACTCAAGCACTGGAACTCACCCTGTCCGCCTTGGATCTTCCTGCGGGCGGCAAGGTGGCTGTTCCCGCTTTGACATTTGCAGCCACGGCAACCGCAGTGATCCGTGCAGGACACATTCCGGTGGTGTCTGATGTTGATCGCCATTCTTGGTTGTTAGATCCTTCAAGTCTGCCCATCGATGGCCTTGCTGCAGTGGATGCGGTGATTCCTGTTTCTACATTTGGAATGCCACAAGATGCGGATGCTTGGGCCGCCTGGTCTGAGCGCCATGGCATCCCTGTGGTCATCGATGCTGCAGCCGCTTTTGGCGCTCAAAAAACAGCTGAAAACATTACGGTTGTCTTCAGTTTGCATGCAACAAAAACTTTGAGCAGCGTAGAGGGTGGATTCATTGCGACACGCCATGAAAAGCTGGCTCAACGTCTGAAGGCCATGACGAATTTTGGTTTCGGCTTGGAAACGAATTCGGTTTCTTCGAACGCCAAACTCTCTGAGTACCACGCCGCAGTTGGGCTCGCGCATTTGTCTATTTGGCCCTCACAAGTTCATCAGCGAAAAAAACTGTTCGAGGCCTACAAGTCGCGACTCTCTGAATGTGTGGGGTTGCCACTTGTTTTCCAACGCGATACGGGCATCCATGCGCCAAGTTTGATGACTGTGAGGTTGCCGACAGCAGAGTTGAGAACCCGTATTGAAGCGGAATGTGCGGCCTCAAATATTCAGACGCGGCGCTGGTACCAACCGCTCGTTCACCAATTGCCTTTTATTCAGCGCTTTGAGCTTGCAGGGCCGTTGACCGAAGCTGAAGCCCTGGCTCAAACCGTATTGGGCTTGCCGTTTTTTCCTGATATGTCCCAAGAAGAATTGACCCGAGTGGTGAGAGTTTTTGAAAAATTAAGCTGTTGAGGCATCGCTCTGAAGTGACTATCCTTTTTTGTGTTTGGCCTTCAGAAGAAGCTGTTTGTGCCGATTCCGAGTTAGCATCCAAAATTATCAAAAACGATAAATTTAAAATGACCAATCCCCAGCTTTTCATCGAAAATTTTTTAACGGCAGTAGATTTTCAGGATCCTGTCGAAGTCACGCTCCAAACCGTACTTGCTGAACTCCCCGAGTGGGATTCACTCGCAGCGTTGGGCGTGATCGTGATGTTTGATATCGAGTACGGCAAAACCATCATTGGAGATGATCTCAAGGCTTGCAACACGCTGGAAGATCTCTACAAGTTACTTGGCTGAAATCTATGGGCCTTTCAACGCTTCGAAATGTTCGGTTCGCTGGATTGGCCAGTTGCGTTCCCAAGCGCGTCATTTCCAATTTAGACGATTGCCCGCCAAGCTTGCGCAGTGAACGTGAGAGATTGATTCGGAATATTGGTATCGAAGAGCGCCGAATTTGCCCAGAGTGGCAATGCTTCTCTGATCTGGCTTTTGTCGCCACAGAAAAATTGTTGCATGACCTCGAGTGGTCGCGCAATGAAATCGATGCGTTGGTTGTTGTGACGCAATCGCCTGATTATTTGATTCCATCAACCGCCATCATCCTTCAAGACCGGTTGGGTTTGAGCAATGCCACGATTGCATATGACGTGAACTTGGGCTGCTCTGCCTATCCTTTTGGCTTGCATTTGTTGGGCAGCATGATCTCAAGTGGCAGCATCCGCAAGGCCTTGTTGTTGGTCGGTGATAAATGCGCAACGGTGCGTGACCCTCTGTTTTCAGACGCTGGAACAGCTACGGCCTTGGAGTTCAAAGAGGGGGCGCCGCCCATGTATTTTGATTTGAACTCGGATGGCAGTGGTTACAAGGCCATCATGTTGCCTGTAGGCGGACACCGACAACCGTTTGAGGCTTACCATGGCATACCAACGCGTGATGAACACGGTCAGATGCACAGGCCGACCGATTTGATTTTGGATGGTCCAGCTGTGTTGAGCTTCTCCACACAAAGAGTTCCCCCTGCTGTCGAGCGAACCTTGGCCTACGCTGGATTGCCTATCGATCAAGTGGATTATTTTGTCTTTCACCAAGCCAATCGGATGATCAATGAAACCATCCGTAAAAAATTGCGCTTAGAGCCAGAGCGTGTCCCCAGCACGCTAAGAGAATTTGGCAATACCAGTGGTGCTTCGATTCCCGTTACCTTGACGGCAAAAATTAGAGATGCTTTGTCGACCAGAAGTCACCGACTCATTTTGGGTGGCTTTGGTATTGGTTTGTCATGGGGAACCACCCTCGTCGACATTGAAGGAGCCTGCCTACCGGAGTTGATCGAGGTATGAGGCCTAGCCCATACAGCCTAGAGGGGCGCCGAATTCTTGTTACAGGTGCCAGTTCGGGTATCGGTCGGGCGTGTGCCATTTTGGCAGCGCAAATGGGTGCCAAGTTGGTGCTTACGGGTAGAGATTCCGCGCGACTTTCAGAGACACTGTCGATGATCGAGGGCCAAGAGCACCAAGCCAGCGTCTTGGATTTGATGGACCCAGCGGCTTGGTCTACTTGGATAAAAGCGCTGAATCCTATTGACGGCATGGTGTACGCCGCTGGAATAGCCCAAGTAGCTCCTTTTCGCATGTTCACCGAGCGACACATAGAGACTCAAATGGATATCAACTTCAAGGTGCCTATCCAGCTCACTCAGGCCCTGCTCAAGGCTAAAAAAATCAACCCAAATTCTTCCTTGGTCTACATAGCAGCAGTGGCAGACAAGACCGCTCCTGTTGGTTCGGCAATTTACGCGGCAAGTAAAGCGGCACTGATCACCTCAGTTCGTTCCTTAGCACTTGAAGTTGCCAAGCAAAAAATTCGCGCCAATTGCGTTTCGCCTGGTTATGTCAGAACCCCCATGTTTGACCAGATGAAAGCGATGGCTTCTGTGGAAGATCTTGTGAAATTGGCTCCATTGGGTTTGATCGAGCCTGAAGAAATCGCTTCCAGTGTCGTTTACTTGTTGTCAGAAGCTTCCCGTTGGGTGACTCGCAGCAACTTGGTGATCGACAGTGGTTTGACGATTCCGATGCGTTGATTGAGGAATATCAACGATGCCAACCCCTCACATATTTCAATTGTTAGATAAAACCATCTTGGTCACTGGGGCCTCCAGCGGTATTGGTCAAGCGGTGGCATTGGCCTGTGCTCAGGCCGGAGCCCAAGTTGTTTTGCATGGCCGTGATGCCGATCGGCTTGACGCCTCCTTGCAAAGTTTGCCCGGTGTGGGGCATGTAGCGATTCAAGGCGACCTCCAAAAACAAGAGGAAGTAATGTCATTGGCTGACCAATCTCCGACTCTAAATGGAGTCGTGCATTGCGCCGGAATTTATGGTGTTGCACCCATGCGTTTGGTCCAATTGGATATGTTACAACGGGTTTTTCAGATCAATTACTTTGCACCCATGACGCTGACGCAACGTCTGCTGATTAAGAAAAAAATCCAGCATGGAGGATCCGTCCTTTTCATTTCATCGATTGCCGCCAACACGGGGCGGGCTGGTGTGGGGCCCTATTCTGGAAGCAAGGCTGCACTGCTCGGCAGCATGAGGCCTCTTGCACTGGAAGTCGCTAAACATGGTATTCGCGCCAATGCTTTATGCCCAGGTATTGTGCGAACCCCCATCTTCAGTGGGCAAGAACAATGGTTGACGGATGAGGTTGAAAAAACCTATCCCTTGGGTCTTGGACAACCCGAAGATGTGGCCCACGCAGCTGTATTTTTTATGGCCGATGCCAGTAGAAAAATCACAGGCACAGCATTCAGCATCGATGGCGGTGTGCCACTCACTTAAATGCCGCTATGAAAGAACTTTTGATCATCAACGCAACGGGGTATGGCCGCACCGTGGGGTCACTGGCCCAGTCCGATGCCGCCCATGGTGTGGAGTGGACGATCAAAGGCATGCTGGATAACCGTGAATTGCCTCCCCGCGAAGGGGATATCTGGCCGCTGGTTGGAAATCCAATGACTTATCTTATCCAACCGGGTGAGATAGTGGTTTGCGCATTGGGTGATCCTTTTTTGCGCGAACAGTATTCGCGTCCATTGGATGAACAGGGCGCAGATTTCTTCAACCTCACGCCCGACCTTCATCGTGCGCAAGGTGTCACCATTGCGGGTGGGGGCATCTTTGAGCGCAACACCGTCATTGGTGCGGACAGCCATCTGGGACGTTTTGTTTTGATGCATGCCTTCAGCGTGGTCGGGCATGACGTGACCGTTGGTGATTTCACAACGATTGGCAGTTTTGTATTCATTGGTGGTGGCGCCCAAGTGGGCTCACATGTCACGATTTTTCCGCATGCCAGTATCCTGCCGGGCGTCAAAATTGGCCGGGGTGCGCGCATTGGAGCTGGCAGTGTGGTGGTCCGTGATGTGCCGGAAGGGGTTACTGTCATGGGCAATCCTGCAAAGCCCTTTGATTTCCGCTGACCTATGCGCGCTGCATTGCAATCGGATCATTACATCAGCCCTGAAGTTTTCGCTTTAGAGCAGCAGCGTATTTTTAGTCGGCTTTGGGTCTTTGCCTGTTTGAAGACGGCCTTGAATGCTGATCAAGCTTTTGCTACTCGGAAGATTGGTGGTCGCTCCGTTTTAATTCAAAACACGGGCGGAAAAATTCGGGCCTTCGAAAACGCATGTCCTCATCGACTAATGCCCCTGCAAGAAGCTGCGTTTGGCCAAGCGCGAATGGTTTGTCCGTATCACGGTTGGGTATTCGATGAAGCGGGTGCGGTTAAAACCATTCCAAAAGAAGACACCCTCTATCAATTTTGTCCTGCAGAACGTCAATCGCTGCGTCTCAAAGAATATGCAGTGGCTGAGTTGGGCAACCTCATCTTCGTCAACTTGGATGCCAATCCTTTGCCCATTGAGCAGCAATTTGGTGAAGAGCTGATCGGTCGTCTCCAAGATATCTCATCCTACTTCGGAGATGTCTCTGTCCATGTCGATATCCCCACACGCTACAACTGGAAGCTGAACTTTGAAAACGTTTTGGACGCTCAGCACGTGCCTTATGTGCATCCCAAATCATTTCAACCCTTGGTCCGTGCTGCGCAGAATTTGACGCCAGCTGATCCAGTTCAGTTTCCAGAACCAACAGACCAACTGAAAGCTCAGAGTTGGGCCAGCTCCATGCCCATGCAGATTGCACATTGGCCTTGGCATGAGCAAGTTCAGAGGTATGGTCCGCCGGACACGTACCACAACCATTTTTTGTTTCCGAACGTCAATTTCATTTCGGTCGGAGGATTGGTTTTCTTGATACAACAATTTGAGCCGGTCGCAGCGGATCAAACTCTTGTGCGATTTACTTTGTGCGCGGCTCGTCCCAAAGGACGTTTGCCGGCTTTACCAGCCATATTGCGCGGACATCTCAAGAGCGAGGTTGCAGTCCTTATGGAGGATGTCGGCTATCTCGAAAGACTTCAGGCAGGTTTGCATAAAGGCTCACCAGACATTCACCACGGTCAATATGAGCATGTGCTGGTGGGTTTTGGGTTGGCTTACCGAAAATGGCTTGAGGACGAACGGCCATGTTGAACCCCGTAATCAAGCCACTGTGCATCCTCGGGTGTGGGGACGTGTTTGAGTCGCTTCGGCAGAATCTGAGCGCCTATGGGTGGGATTCAGCGCATGTTTTTTTTCATGGCTTCGACGGCGTTGACGCCCTTGCCGGGCAAGCTGACGGGGTGATTGCCCAGTGGAGTCCGCAGACGCATGATTTGTTTTTGGCGGTTGACAGCAACGCCATGAACCACGCGAGGCTCGAGTTGTATGGCCGCGCAAGGCTGAAGGGTTTCCGAATGGTTTCACTTGTCCACAACAAGGCCCACCTTGACCAAGGTGTGCATGTGGCGGACAACGTTTGGGTGGGACCTGGCGCACTGTTGAGCCATGGATGCCGCATAGAAAGCAATACATTTATCCATGCAAACGCGCGGCTAGATGCCAGAGTACAGGTCGCTTCACATGTCTGTATTGCACCGGGCGCTCGTTTGGGGGCTGACTCTGTCATTGGCGCCCACAGCATCGTGGGTGCTGATGTCATCCTAAAACCGGCAACTCAATTTGGCCACCATGTAGTGATCGAAGCACCTGGCTCTCATGGTGGAGAGTGGGCTTCAGGCACTTTTTTGGAATCGACGGCGGAACATGCGGCCATGATGATTGGCCCTGGATACACATTTACCCGGCAAGCGCTTAAATGAATTCACTTCTGCCCACTGAAGCTTATTTTTGCGAAGAATGGTTTCGAAAAGAGCGCGAACGGTTGATGAAGCCTTTGTGGCAATTCGTTGCCCCTAAGGTGCTGTTGAATCGTCCTAATGCATTTGTGCGGCGCCAGGTTTCAGGCGTCGACTTGGTGGTCCAAAATTTCGATGGTGAGTTGCGTGCTTTTGACAATCGCTGCTTGCACCGTCTGAATCCTTTACAACAAGAATCGCATGGTGTTCGGCCCTTGTTGTGCAGTTATCACGGCTGGCGATACGGCTCAGACGGTCAAGTTCAAAACTTGCCATTTCACGATGATGCGTATCGATTGCCCCAAGACGAGCTGAAGTGCTTGCACCTTCGCCGCTATGCGGTGACCTGTATCGGGCAATTGGTTTTTGTGAATGTGAGCGACAACCCAATGCCGATCGAGGAACAATTTTCGATGCAAGCGTTGGCGACATTGATTGAAGCCTCGGAACACTTCGACAGCGAAGTCTTGATTGCTGAGTTCAAAGCCAATATGCACTGGAAATTGGCTTACGAACATTTGCGTGACAGTCTTCACCCTCGTTTTGTGCACGCGAGAACCCTTGCGCAAGTGGTTAAATTTCAGACTCAGATGGATGAATCGGCCATTCGACAATCGAAGGATTACGTGCAACACGGCAGTCAAAGTCTGGCAGAGCACCGTGAAATTCTTCGCAGTTTTTCGGGCGGGGGGCTCAATGAGCCGATTGAGAACATGTCTCAATATGCTTGGCACGATTACGTCGATCGTTACGGGAATGCCGATTGGTATCTGAATTGGTTGCTTTATCCTAATTTGCACATTGCATCGGGCTCAGGGGGGTACTCTTTCATCATTGAACATCACCAGCCCGTTTCGGCGTCGCGCACCGACCTACTGGTTTATTACGTCACGGCCCGTAAAAAAAGACGATATCCCACTTCTTCCGCGGTTCTCATGGCGCACATTGAAGGTGCTGAGAAAGTTTTGCGAGAAGACATTGACATCATGGAAGCGGTTCAGTCTGGGATGACTGAAGGCGCCCCTCGACCAGTTCTGGGTGACTTTGACCACGCCAATCGGATGGTCGAGCGCTGGTATTTGGATGTGATGGAGGGTCAACATGTCCCTTGAGGCCAGTAAGGCAATCAAACTGATCATCGGTTCTGGTTATCGGATGCAATGGGCCATGACGGCATGGAAAGAGCTTGAGCCGGAACTCGATATTCGAGCTGTCGATGTGGGGCAGGATGCTCACTATCGGTTTGATATTCAATCGCTGATTAAAAGTCTTGACTCTTTAGACTCCGCACACCAACTGACTGCATTTGTCGCATGGGGTTCACAGTTTCTCAATTTTCGGCGGCTTGAACTGATGGGAGAAATCAAATCACGTGGCATCAAGATGCCGCCATTCATCAGCCGGAGTGCCATTCTGGCGCCCGATGTTGTGATAGGTGAAAACTGCAGTGTCGGAGCGGGCACCATCATCGGGCCAGGCTGCAAAATTGGATTCAACACGGTGATCGGTGCCGGCTGCTTGCTGTCCGCCGATGTGCAAATTGCCTCGTCTGTCTGGATAGCAGACGGCGTACAAATTGGCAGCGCTTGCCGAATCGGCAGCCATGCCACGCTCGGTCAAGGGGTGATTGTGCGTGAAGGTATTTCTATCGGCAGACAGTCTTCGCTGGAGGTTTCTGGACTTTGGAGCACTTATCTGCCGGACAAAACACTTGTCAGTCCTCGGTTTTCTGGGGCAGTGACCATTGTGGATTATTCCAAATTGCCCACTTGACCCTCCGTGACTTGGTTGATCAATTTTTTTCTTGAATGTGATTTGATTTTTAATGTTAAATATCGAATTAATTGCTGATGAAATCTCCAATCAAGGATTTTCAGTAATTAAAAATGTGATAGCTGATCAGCTTAATTCTGATTTGCTTTGCGAGCATATTCGTCATGCTGAAAAATTTAGCGATGGGGTGATTGGCGACATACCAGAAGAGCTGATGGTTGAAATACGGAGGAGTTTAGGTCGGCTAATTCCTGAAATTGCGAAAAAGACAAATATAGATATTTCAGAAAAACTTTTCAGTTATTGTGCTATTCGAATAGAAAAGTCCGATTCGAAACCAATTCTTCGCAAGCCATTTAACTTTCATCAAGATCCAAAAATTGCTCCTGGTGGCGTATTGAATTGGCATCTTGATCACTACAGTTATTATTTATATAGAGATCATTCGAATTGGTTGATTTGCTACATTCCTATTTTCAAGCCCAACAAATCATTGGCGAACCTTGCGATCATTCCTCGTCATGTGGTGAAGGAGTTGGATGCACATTTGTACAAAGAAATTTCGGGTCGTGGCGCAATGCGTTTCAGATGTGCTGAACATGATACTTTGGAATGGTTCTGTACACGCTTTCCTGAATCCAATATCCAAGCGGGTGACTGGTTTGCTATAGATGACGATGCCGATGAAAGCTCTGGGTTTAAGATTAAATTTGATTTAGAACAATACAAAGTTATCCCTGAATTAGAAGTTTATGATCTGTTGATCATGCGGGCAGATACCATTCACAGAACCAGCGATGCTGGCAGTGACCGAATATCCGTTCGATGTGATGCTATGCCCAAAAATGCAATGGATGTCAATTCTTGGCCCGGCTTAATTTCTTTGTCCATAAAATATCCATTTATGGGGGCTAAGCGCAAATACAATATTAAGAAATGGTTGCAAAAAGCATGGAGACTCAGACTGGAAAAATGCGGATTATGATGAATGTCCGCATAAATTTTTATCATTTAATTTTTAAAAAGAGATAGATAGGCTTGTTCCAATTCTTTGACACGTACGGGGTGATTCATTAAGGGTGAAGCTTGTAGTTTGCTGCGTGTCAAACCTCTCAAATGGTCGATTTGGTCGGGATTGTTGATCCAATGACCGGCCTTTTCTTTGTATCCTTCCAGGCTGTAGGTTACACATTCGGTGAGTCCCAATCCGAGTAAAGTCTGACTTGAAGATGATGCAACAGCATCTTCGGTGTTCATCTGTAGCGAAAGAATTGGCAGCCCCATCCATTGGGCATGCATGGTGGTGGTGCCGCCCGAGACAGGGAATGGGTCTAATGCGAAATCAGCGGCATAAGCCAAATGCATAAAATCCAGCATGGGCAGTCTGGGCATGACTGCAATTTTCTCCATGGGTGCTTGAAGAGCTTTCAGTCTCTGACTTATTAAAAATTCACCATTTGGCAATCGTTCATCGGAACTGATTACAATTAATCCACAATTGGTATTCTGATGTAATATATCACACCAGACCGATAACGTTTGATCTGTAATTTTCCTGCTATGGTTTAATGAGATCATCGTCACATGCCCATTTTTTTTATATGGGCTAGCATATTGATGCTCACAATTTTCGAGGGGCATATAGCAGTTCATTGTTTCGAGCCGAATTAATTTCTCTCTATAGCGAATTTCGGAGCCCTCTGGACACATACCCCAGTCTGTTATTCGATAATCGATGGCCTCAATACCTAATGGTCCCATATCGCCGAACCAAGTCATTTGGATAGGTGCGGATCGCATAGAAAAAACGCGTAATCTGTTGCCTTTGGTGTGACCGGACAGGTCTACCAAAATGTCAACCTCGAGGTGCTTGATCAAGGCATGAAGAGCTTCGTCATTCAGATTTTTAACGTTGTGCCATTGATCAACCTGTTTTTTTAAATGCATGGATACCTCATCTTCATCCATGGTCATCAATGCAATAACCTCGAATTGATTTCGATCATGCAACTTAAAATAAGGCTCTATGAAATAGCGAACTGAATGGTTTTTTAAGTCGCCTGAAATATAAGCAACTTTGATTTTTTCTTCGTTATTTTTGGGCTTCACTTGAATGGGGGGCGACAAGGTGGGGTAGTATTTGTCACCCCATGCATTTAGTTTCTCAATTTGATTGGCGTAGTTGCCTTCCAAATTGGCCGACCATTGAATGATGCCAAGTTCAATGGTTTCTTGGTTTTGATTCAATTTAAGTGAATTTTCGGCATGCGAAATGGCATCATTTAGTTTGCCAGTATTTGCATATGCCTCTGCTGCTAGAGCGTGCCACAAGTAATTTTTCGGATCTTTGCGGATGAAATATTTCAGACAGGTCAAGGCCTCGACATACTGCCGTTTGATCAGATAATTTTTTAATTCGTTGATTTTTTTATTATTCATTTAAAAATAATTTCGATGATTATTGATAAAAATGACTTTTTTATCTCCATACCAGAGAATGCTGAAATTGTAAGTTCAAGTTGAACTTTTTGAGCAAAAAAAACCGCCCCGGAGGGCGGTTTTGAAGAGTCTCGCTTACCTTAGCAAGGACAGCACACTTTGTGGTGACTGGTTGGCTTGTGACAACATGGCCGTTGCCGCTTGTTGGATGATTTGTGTTCGAGCCAGCTCAGCACTCGACTTTGCGTAGTCGGTGTCTTGAATGCGGCTCTTCGAAGCAGCCAAGTTGGTGGCCGAGTTGTTCAAACTGTCAGCCATGTAACCCAAACGGTTGATGTTGGCGCCAATTTCTGCACGCTGCTTGGACACCGCGCCGATGAAGGTCTCGACTGCAGATGCTGCAGTTGATTCCGTGGGAACTGTGCCAATTGCAGTGGCCGTGAAGGCGGCTGTTGTGCCGTCACCCGAAGTGGTGATGGACAGGCTGGCATGGTCCACCACGGTCATGCCGTTCCACTTGGCGTTGGTCTTGATGTCGGTGATGGCCGCTGACAAGTCTTTCAACTCACTGTCAATGTAGCCCTTTTGGTCTGACGACAAGGTGCCATTGCTTTTTTGAATGTTCAGCTCATACATACGTTGTGCCATGTTGCTGATTTCACCCAAGGCGCCATCTGCAGTCTGTAAGAAAGAGACGCCATCGTTGATGTTTTGCACCGCCATGCTGGCGCCACGCATTTGGCTGGTGAGTTTTTCGGCTAGGGCCATGCCAGCGGCGTCGACAGCGGAGCTGAACGTGCGCTTGCCGCTGGACAACTGGTTCATGGCGCGGGTCATTGAGCGCTCGTTGCTTTCCAGCGCATTGCTG
>JACCEC013114901.1_pt1 | contig 16300 bp, 16 predicted proteins | sample 7450121 | NCBI WGS metagenome assembly JACCEC01 (sample SAMN15323455, study PRJNA562643) | freshwater metagenome | isolation source: river surface water | place: USA:Blue River Watershed | collected 2017-08-18 | reverse complement strand
GCTGGGGCCAATTCAGGAGTATGATAGACAAAAAATTTCACGGTTGGGACTGTGTTAGATAAAATTATCAATATTATTTTACATACAATAGGGTCAAAAATTGAACCCCAAATTAATTAAATCTTGAATTGAGGAATCATTGTAGATTATTTATGAAGAATAAAAAAATTTTATTTTTAAGCAATGGTCATGGTGAGGATAGTTGTAATGGGGAAATTATTAAGGCGTTATTATCCTTAGATGTTAATTTTAAACTAGCGGCTGTTCCAATTGTTGGTGAGGGAATAATTTATAAACGGTTAGGGGTTCCGATTCTGACTCCTACTCGAACTTTACCATCGGGAGGATTTTTATATATGAATCCTTGGGTTTTTATCAAAGATCTGGCATCGGGTTTAATTGGCTTATTAATTCAACAATTAAATATTATTATAAAAGCCGCAAAACAGTATGATCTTTTGATGGTGACAGGGGATATTGTTGTGGCTGCGATCGCCTATTTAACCCAACGACCTTATATTATTTTTCTATCTGCCTATTCTAGTTATTATGAAGGTCAGTTAAATTTAGGATTGATTCTGCCTTATCTGCTCAATTCTAAACGCTGTTTAGCCGTTTTTACGCGGGATCAATTGACCGCCGAAGATTTACAAAAACAAGGAATTAAAAAAGCTGAATTTTTAGGAACTCCCATGATGGATAACCTCACCTCAACGAAAGTTGATTTAAACCTTGATTCTGAGTCAAAAATGGTGGCTTTGCTTCCAGGTTCTCGTCTTCCTGAAGCTACAACTAATTTAAAATTACTATTAAAATTAGTTGAAAATATTAATGAAATTTGTTCTAAAAAAATTGAATTCAGAGTTGCTGCGGTGGCAAGTTTAATGGTAGAATTAGATGAAATTGCTCATGGGTTAGGGTGGCAACATCAAAACGGGCGATTAATCAATAAAACAGGTTTAAAAGTGATGTGTTATTCTGATAGTTTTGCTGATATTTTGAACGCGGCTGACTTAGTTCTAGGAATGGCGGGAACAGCCAATGAACAAGCGGTTGGACTGGGAAAACCTGTGATTACCATTCCGGGGAATGGCCCTGCTTTTACCTATCGATTTGCTGAAGCACAGTTGAGATTATTAGGATCATCGATTCAATTAATTGGAACTAAACCTGCGGATGATGTGATTTTACAACAAGCAGCAGAAACCGCCATTAAAACCTTAAACAATTCAGAGTATTTAAAATCCTGTTTAAAAAATGGGGAAGAACGCATGGGGAAACCGGGAGGAAGCTTCAAGATTGCTCAATTTGTTAGAAACCAGGTTTCTTGAAGAAACCCGGTTTCTGGAAACGTCTAAATTTTAAAATCATCATGAAAAAATTTTTATTGAGTAGTTTAATTTCGTTAGTAACTGTATCCCAACCCGTTTGGAGTCAAACAATATCAACCTCTAAAAGTATCTGTCTAACGGAACTAGAACCCGCTATTAATACCATCATTAATCGTCCCCAATTCCAACGATCTCGCTGGGGAATTTTAATTGAAACCTTAACACCGGGTACAACGCTTTATAATCGAGATAGTCAATATTATTTTATCCCAGCTTCAACAGTTAAACTGTTAACAACGGCGGCAGCTTTCCAAAAATTGGGCGCGAATTTTAGAATTAGAACCTCTGTTTATGGGGATAATCAAGGAAATATTTATATTGTCGGAAGAGGTGATCCGACTTTAACCGAAACTCAACTAAAAGATTTAGCACAACAGTTAAAAAATCAAGGAATTAATCAGATTAATCAATTAATTGCAGTAGACGGTTATTTTACAGGTTCACCCATAAATTCTACTTGGCAATGGGAAGATGTACAAGCGGGTTATGGTGCCCCCATTAATAGTTTAATTTTAAATCAAAATTCCCTTGATTTAATCTTATCTCCCCAAGGGATCGGACAACCCTTAAACGTGACTTGGGTACGTCCTGAACAAGCAAGCGGATGGACAATAGAAAATCAAACCCGAACTGTTAACAAAAATGAACCGGAATTTGTAGAAATTGGACGAGATTTAAGTAAACCGATTATTCGAGTTTCTGGACAATTAAGAGTCGGTGCAGAACCTGAACCCGTTTATGCCGCCGTTGTGGAACCAACAAATAATTTTATTCAAGAATTTAAGCAAGTTTTAGTAACTTCTGGAATTCAAGTTTTCAACACCTCTATTTCTTCTAATTTTACCTATCCACCCCAAGAATTAGCCTTTGTAGAATCTCCGCCTTTAGCTGAATTAATTAAAACCCTGAATTTAGAAAGTAATAATGTGTTTGCAGAATCCCTGTTAAGAACATTAGGGGTGCAGAATTCTCCTTCAGATACTGTGGAATCGGGATTAAAAGAAATCCAATCCGTCTTAACAAAATTAGGGGTTAATCCCAATGGTTATCACTTAGTTGATGGTTCAGGATTATCTCAAAATAATTTAATCAGTCCTTTAACGTTAGTGCAAACTTTAAGAATAATGGCAAGTTCTCCCGTTGCTGAATTTTATCAAAATTCCCTTCCCGTTGCGGGAATCAGTGGCACGTTAAAAGGACGGTTTCAAGATAGTTCAGCCGTCGGAATTGTGCAAGCAAAAACCGGAACCTTAACCGGAGTTTCAGCGTTAGCCGGGTATATTAATGCCCCCCATTATCAACCCTTAATTTTTAGTATCATGATTAATCAAACTAACCTATCGTCCCAACAACTCAGACAAGCAATTGATGAAATTGTATTATTATTAACTCAATTAAAATCCTGTTCTTAACTTGTGTCTGTCTTTTAGTCCCTGTTAAGCTGTTCTCTGCTATATAATTTTAATGAAATTTCAATCAAACTTAAAAATGAATACACCCACAGCCACTTTATTAGTATCCTGTCCCGACCAGAAAGGATTAGTTGCTAAAATTGCCAATTTTATTTACTCCAATGGAGGTAATATTATTTATGCCGATCAACATACGGATTTTAGTGCTAATATTTTTTTAACGCGAATTGAATGGCAATTAGAAGGATTTAATTTACCCCGCGATGTGATTGCACCTGCTTTTAGTGCTATTGCTAAACCCTTAAACGCCAATTGGCAATTGCATTTTTCAGATACCATTCCTCGCTTATCAATTTGGGTGACAAAACAAGATCATTGTTTATTAGATTTACTCTGGCGCTGGCAATCGAAAGAAATTATAGCAGAAATTCCTTTAATGATTAGTAATCATTTAAACTTAAAATCCATTGCTGATCAATTTGGGATCGATTTTTATCACTTACCAATTACATCCGAGAATAAATTAGAACAAGAAGCTCAACAGTTAGAACTTTTAAAAAAATATCAAATTAATTTAGTTGTTCTGGCTAAATATATGCAGATTTTAACCCCTGGGATTATCGATAATTTCTCGCAAATTATTAATATTCACCATTCCTTTCTCCCTGCTTTTGCGGGTGCAAATCCCTATCAACGAGCCCATGAACGAGGCGTTAAAATTATCGGTGCAACGGCCCATTATGTCACAGCAGATTTAGATGAAGGGCCGATTATTGAACAAGATGTGGTGCGGGTGAGTCATCGAGACACCGTAGCAGATTTAATTAGAAAAGGCAAAGATTTAGAACGATTGGTTTTAGCAAGGGCCGTTCGTTTACACTTACAAAATCGCGTGTTAGTCTATGGAAATCGCACTGTTGTTTTTGCTTAAATAATCAAGAGGATGATACAATGAGTCAAACTTTACAAGATTTAAAAACGGAATGGAACAGCATTAAAGCTGAAATTCATCAAGTTAAATCTGAATATGAACAATTAAAAAATAAGCGTTCTAACCTTCATGTAACGGTCTTCTTTGCCTCTAATTCTTCGGCTGAATCCATTGCAACATTGCAACAACAAGCTGAGGCAGAAGCCAATCGTTTGTCATTGGATTTACAACAATTGGATCAAGAAATTAAAGCCAATCGAATTAAATTAAGACAAATTCATGCGAAACTGGCTGTTAAGCAAGCACAAATTAATCGATTTCAAGCTCAACAAAATTGGATTAAACTCAAACAACATTGTGAAAAAATTAATCAATTAGCGACTGCCTTAGAATCCGAAATTGTATCTTTTTATCAAACATCCCAAAATTTTGAACCTGTTTCTGAGGAATGGCTGCCGAAACCTCCCCAATTATTAGACCTAGAAATGCCCCAAATTCCTTATATTAAAGTCGAAGAGAAACAGTTTAAAGTGCTCAGTAAACCGATTAATTTTAATCTGGAATGAAGGCAAAAAAATGGATTTATTTTTTTCTGGGTTTGGGAATCATTCTTGGCATCATGATGGGTTGCATTCAAGGAGTCACAGAAGGTCAAATGGCTTCTAAAACTATTCCAATTGAACCTTCTCAAACTGACCAACTTGAATCTTTACCAAAGCGCTTAATTGCTCCTCAACTTAACGTTATTGATCCCGCTCAATTATGGAATCATCTTAAAGTTTTAGGAGGAGAAAGATATCAAGAATCAGACCGAGAACGGGTACGAAATTATCTAATCCAGCAATTAGAATTAGTACAACTTTCTCCTCGTTTACAATCCTTTGAACAGGGAGTTAATATTATTGCTGAACGTCCGGGGACGAATCCCAAAGCCGGATCAATTGTATTAGCCGCTCATTATGATACCGTTTTGAATTCTCCGGGTGCAGATGATAATGGAAGTGGGGTAGCAGTTGTTTTAGAAATAGCTCGGTTATTAGCGGAAAAACCTACCCCGAAAACGTTAAAAATTGTCTTTTTTGATCAAGAAGAAGTTGGACTTTTAGGAAGTTTTGCCTTTACGGGAAAACCAGAAAATCTAACAAATTTACAGGCTGCTATTATATTAGATATGGTGGGTTATGCTTGTCATACTCCAGGGTGTCAAACCTATCCCCAAGGATTAACCGTAACGCCGATTTTAGAAGCTGCTGGAATTGAATTTCCCGACCGAGGAGAATTCTTAACTGTGGTAGGAGAAGTTCAAAATTTACCGTTATTAAAAATATTTCAAAGCATCGATCAATCCCTTAGAAAATTAGCCGAACCTTCGGTTAAAATCCCCCCCTTGGTAGCGGTTCCCATTCCCTTAAAAGGTTTATTAACACCGGATGTTTTACGCAGCGATCATGCTCCATTTTGGTATCAAGGAATTCCAGCCGTTTTAATCACCGATACAGCTAATTTGCGATCGCCGCATTATCATCAACCCAGTGATACTATTTCTAATTTAGATCCTGAATTCTTTCAAGGATCAGCCCAGATCATTTATAATGTAATTGCTGAACTTCTGAACAGCCAAACTCCATTAACGGTTCCCGATTCTTAATTGTTAATCGATCAAACCTAGTATTTTTTATCTAAACAGGTGATTTTTACCGATTATCCTGTAAACTTTAAAATGGAGATTGGGGTAAAACGAATCCTGATAAACACTAACTTTGATTTCTGACAGAGAACTAACTTTATTGAGATTTGAGCGATGAATACTAAAGAAAACCTACGAAGACTATTATTTGATCTCGATAATCGAGGTTACAAAGCTTACAAAGATATTTTAGGTACTTATGAATTCCCCGATTTTACCTTAATTATTGATTATGTTCAAGGTGATCCCTTTGCAGCACCGAGTAAATTTCGAGTACATATTCCCCCAACGGTTGCAGGATTTCCGGCTGAATTATATCGTACCCGTAGCCGTGAAATTGCATTACGAGATTATCTAATTCGTGAATTTGATCAGGTGGCACGGGAAATTAGTAGTCATCGGGGAACCGGAAAAAGTGGGATGATTGCAGTCACAAAAATGGGTCAAGAAATCCTCGAACGCACCTCCGCTTCATTGATTAACATGACCCCAGTTTCTACTAAACCAATTCTAGCAGGAAATCCCGCATTACAACGAGCCCGTCCTACACCTTCAACCCAGGAAAAAGGCATTGAAATGCGTTTTTTTGTTGGACTTCCAGCACGGGGGCGAAATATTTTAGGTCGTCAAGCTGCCATGATGATTTGTGAGGATATTCCGGCAATTGTAGACCGTGCGTTACGCTATCAAAACTTGGAGAGTGAGGCGATTAAACGTCATGTTGAAACGGCTGAAGATGCTGATTATTTAAGGCAACAATTAGCCGAAAAACAGTTAGTTGCATTTGTGGCAAATGAGGCGATTTTACCCCGTCGTAGTGGCATTGATAGCCGTCCTTTAGAGGAAAATGCTATTGAATTTCAATCCCCAGAATCCTTAGAAGTCGAGTTGACTTGTCCCAATCGAGGTAGTATTAAAGGGATGGGAATTCCTCAAGGAATTACCTTAATTGTTGGGGGAGGTTATCACGGAAAATCAACCTTATTAAATGCCATTGAATTAGGAATTTATAATCACATTCCTGGGGATGGTCGAGAATTTGTCATTACTAATCCATCGGCGGTAAAAATTCGGGCTGAGGATGGACGGAGTGTGGCAGGAGTTGATATTTCTCCCTTTATTAATCAACTGCCTCAAGATCGTTCTACTCGCGAATTTTCAACAGAAAATGCCAGTGGGAGTACCTCCCAAGCCACAAATATTATGGAGGCATTAGAAGCATTAGTTTTAGCAGAAAAACCAGAATCTTCTACCATTCCTGCGGTGTTATTAGTCGATGAAGATACGGCGGCAACAAACTTTATGATTCGCGATCGCCGAATGCAAGAATTAATTGCCAAAGATCACGAACCTATTACTCCTTTTATTGATAAAGTTCGCCAATTGTATCACGATTATGGAGTATCTACAATTTTAGTCATGGGAGGAAGTGGCGACTATTTTGATGTGGCGGACACTGTGATTGCAATGGAGAATTTCCAAGCCTTAGAATTAACCGCCAAAGCTAAAGAAATTGCCAGTCAATATAGCACGGGTCGCACTTTAGAAGGGGGAGAAACCTTTGGCGTTATTCAGGCTCGAATTCCAGTTTCTGAAAGTTTAGATCCCAGTCGTGGACGTTGGGATGTACGAGTTAAAGTTCGAGATGTGGATGAGGTATTATTTGGAACAGAAGATATTGATGTTTCAGCCGTGGAACAATTGGTGTCTAAAGATCAATTAAGAGCGATCGCAGCCGCTATGGTTTATGCCAAGAAAAACTATATTGATGGGCAGAAAACATTACCTCAAATTTTAGATGCGGTGATGCAGGATATTACAGAAAAAGGATTAGATGTAATTACCCCATTTCCCCAAGGAGATTTAGCTCTATTCCGACGGTTTGAATTAGCAGCAGCAATTAACCGAATTAGAACCTTAGAAGTGAAACAATCCCCTTAACTAGAAGCAAGATTTAGGTTCCCTCACCTATTAAAGTCCCCCTAATTAAGGGGGATTTAAGAGGTTATAATACCCTGTTGAATTTGTTATTGATCATTGATAATTAATCATGTCTATTATTCCCATTCGAGTCAATGTTGTTTTTGGAACTCGTCCAGAAGCCATTAAATTAGCACCTGTTATTCAACAGTTAAAACAAACCTCTGGCTTTGAAACTCAGGTGATTTTAACAGGTCAACATCGGGAAATGGTTTCTCAAGTCATGACCTTATTTAATTTAACGGCGGATCAGGATTTAGACATTATGCAGCCCCAACAAAGTTTAACAGATATTACCTGTCGCAGTTTACAAGGATTAGAAGATTTATTTAAACAATTAACTCCCCATTTAGTATTAGTTCAAGGAGATACAACAACGGCTTTTGCTGCCAGTTTAGCCGCGTTTTATCAGAAAATTCCAATCGGTCATGTCGAAGCGGGATTACGCACCAATGATGTATTCAATCCCTATCCAGAAGAAGCCAATCGAAGGTTAATTTCCCAGTTAACTCAATTGCATTTTGCACCCACAACTCAAGCGGTTCAAAATCTTAAAAAGTCAGGAGTTTTAGGCGAAATTCATCACACAGGAAATACAGTCATTGATGCGTTATTATCCGTTGCCAAACAACAACCTCAACTCAATATTCCTGAGTTAAATAATAGCCCTTATCGATTAATTTTAGCAACGGTTCATCGTCGAGAAAATTGGGGAGAACCCCTTCAAGGAATTGCTGAAGGATTCTTACAAATTCTCAATGAATTTCCTGATACCGCTTTATTATTACCCTTACATCGAAATCCAACGGTTCGAGAACCCTTAGCGGAACGATTAGGAAATCATCCTAGGGTGTTTTTAACAGAACCTTTGGATTATACAGAATTAGTCGCCGCCATTGATCAATGTTATTTTTTATTAACAGATTCAGGAGGATTACAAGAGGAAGCACCCAGTTTAGGAAAACCCGTTTTAGTCTTAAGAACAACCACAGAACGTCCTGAAGCAGTGGAAGCGGGAACAGCTAAATTAGTGGGAACAGAAGCGCGGAATATTTTTAGCGAAGCGGCGGAATTACTCACGAATGAAATTGCTTATCAAAACATGGCTAATGCCATTAATCCTTTTGGCGATGGTCAAGCTTCAAAACGAATTATTAATATTATTCAAGGGTATTTTCAGTATTGAGCTACGACAAGGAGTAAAAATTGATAGAAGAGGTATAAAATTAGAACTCATCAGGCTATGATTGCACCAGGAAATTAAAAGTTAGTACAGACCTTGAGCGCTGACTAGGGAGTGCGTAAGCCAAAATAAGTTAGAATTAAATCCGTATTTCCTGTATTACTAACTTCGTGAACTTCCCCTGGTTCTACGGCAATACAAACCCCTGGTTTTAATTCATAATCTGTACCATTAATCGAAATCGTTCCTAAACCCGATTCTACAAAAAATACCTCACACATATCAGCATGAAAATGACCGCCCGCCACTTGTCCAGGGGCAAAACACGCTTGGGAAAAATTAGTTAAATAAGGTAAATCTCCTAAACTTAACATCACTTTCTTTTTAATAGCTGGATTGTGAGAAACTGACTGTTCTGAAATGTGGTTTAAATTCGTGATTTTCATAAATTTTAAATAAAATTTACTTTAATTTTAGCATCATAACTTGTTTTAGCCAAGTGATTTTGATAAACATTCTTTAACAGTTTGAATGGCTGTTTCAGGAGAATCCACAATAAAAATATTTTCAGGGTTAAGAGATTTAAAAAAGCTTTGACTTTCTGGGTTTTGATTTAATAAAATAACAGGTTTATTGTGTTTAATCGCTAAGGCAATTTCCGAAACCGTCCCCGCCCCGATTCCACAAGCAATAACAACATCAGAAGATAACACATTAATCACATTTCGAGCTTGACCTAAATTGGTAAAAATTGCAATATCAACCGCTTCTGACATTCCCAGAGCATCAGCATTTGGTAATATTCCCAGGGTTAAACCCTTGGCTGATTTTGCCCCTTGATTGGCTGATTCCATGACTCCACTGTTGCGACCTCCTGTTAATAATATCCATCCTGATTGAGCAATGAATTGACCTAATTGATAAGCATGAGCTAAATCGATTGTAGTTGCTCCTTCTCCTGGCCCCATAATGCCAATTATTATTTTTTTCATCAGTAATAGGTAATATGATAAGATGCCATGTTATCAATTTATCGTAATCAGTGATCAGTCATTTCTAAACCTTAAGAAATATTAAGATTTGTTATGAAATTCAACCTCAAATTTAAAAGAGTATCCGAGGATACCTTCATCCAAATGAGACAGGATTTAATCGCTGAATCCAGACCCAGTTTTAACTACATGATCTTAGTAATAACAGCCTGTTTAATTGCCACATTTGGATTACTGAGTAACAGTACAGCCGTTATTATTGGAGCCATGTTAGTTGCTCCGATTATGCTACCCTTACGAGGATTAGCTTTTGGAATTTTAGAAAGTGACAAAGAATTATCTCGCTGTAGTATATTCTCAATTCTTATAGGAACAGCGGCGGCACTTTTCCTATCAATGATAGTCGGAAAATGGACGGGAATTCAAGATTTTGGATCAGAAGTTTTAGCTCGAACTCAACCCACTTTAATTGATTTAGGAATTGCCGTTGTTGCGGGAGGATTAAGCGGTTTTACCAAAGTTGAAAAGGGGATTAGTGATGCGGTAGCAGGAACCGCAATTGCTGTGGCGTTAATGCCTCCTTTATGTGTCATTGGTTTAACGTTATCTCAAGGAGATTATGATTTAAGCTATGGTGCAACCTTGCTGTATTTAACCAATTTAATCGGAATCGCTTTAGCTTGTATGATCGTTTTTGTTTTGGCGGGTTATTCTCAACTGAAAAGAGAATTTGCTATTACATTTATTGTCGCTTTAGTGTTAGCAATTCCTTTAGGGATTAGTTTTTTACAGTTCGTGACTCAACTACGTTTACAAACGGATTTAAGATATATTTTTCAAGAGAAGACCTTAACGGGACAACGAGTGGATTTACAAAGCACGAATATTGATTGGCAACACAATCCTCCCAAAGCCTATTTAAAAGTGCGTTCAACCGAACCCGTTACCCCCAGACAAGTCCGTTTAGTTCAAGACTTTATCAATGAAAAAATGATGCAGAATTTTACATTAGTTTTTTTAGTTGAAGAAGTTGAAGAAGTTGAAGCAGAACAGTAATCAGTAAGGGCAGGGTTTTCCCGCCCTTACAACTGATAACTGATTCTAAAACCCCATAAAATCAATTGGGTTAGGGGATGTACTGGTGGAGACGAAATAAATAATTCCTGAGCCTAATAATGCGATCGCTAAACTAAAAAGAATCACCCAACGATCCGGTGGTTCATAAGTATCTTCTTCAATATCGCGACGGACAACAAAATATTGGAATGTTGATAATAATACAGTTAATAAACCAACTCCTGAAAATAATAATCCTAATTTCCAACCATAACCAGGGCCAGGAACAGAAACAGGTTGAAACGCACGCAAACGCAAAATCACAACACCAAATCCCATTAAACCAACAGCAGTTCGCATCCAGGCGAGATAGGTGCGTTCATTGGCTAAATGATCTCGAACACGGGAAGGGTTTAGTCTTTTGGGTTTCTGAATAATTTCTGAGGTAGAGTCTGATGGTTTCATGAACTCAGAGGACTTAATTAGGGTGTAATCTTCAGCTTTCATTGTTTAGGAAATAAAAAATAGAGAGAATAAACCAGGAAATCCTCCTACCCTTAAACCGGGAAAATTTAACTATTCTTAATTCTCCTTTTTTAAGGGTATTGGGAGGATTGTGAGGGAGCCATTTTAGAAAAATTTAGGCTTTTTTTACAGTTGGAGTATTGGGAATTTGGTTATCAATAATACTCTGAGAAATATTAGGAATAAACCAATGAACTTCACTGTCTTGGACAACCTTTGCTAAAGGGGAATTAAATTCTAGGTTTCCGGTTTCAGAATTTGTTTGAATGGCTAACTGAGTTCCATCAAGAATTTTAACCGCAATCGGCCCTTGTAAGGGTTCAGATTGTTCAGGTAATCCTAAATTAATAGCCTTAAGATCTTGAGGTACATAGAAGCCATCACAATCCCATTTTTGTCGGGTTGTTTGACCATCCCCTAGAAAATAAAGGGTTGCTTGATCCTCAATATCTTCTTTTTGAGGACTGCCATAAACCGCTATTGTTTTTCCTGTATTATTGGTACATTGTCCCCAATTTATCCCCGATTTTAACGCATATTGTTGAAACTGTAAATAGTCGATTTGTTGTTGAATTTTTTCAGAAATTGTGCCTTGAGTTTTCTTTTCATCCTCAGCGATTAAGGATGCTTGTTTTAACGCTTGAGTGACTTCAATATAATCAGGATTTTTGGTATATTTCGCTTCAGCCGAAGCAGGTTGAACCCAAACTAAATTGATCATCAAAACAACAGCAACCAAGAGGGAAGTTAAGGCTTTCATAAATTTCTCCTTTCTATTAGATAGATGAACACGATAAAATTATTCAACCTTGGATGGTTTTCTGAACTCAAAAAACCAGACCCAAGCATAACTAATCCCTAAAGCTAAGAGTGCTAATAATAGGTTTTCTTTGACGATAAATACACCTAAACCAATTAATATACAGGGAACAAATCGATTGCCATACCCCGTTAGCACCTTAGCAACTGTGGGAAAATGAGTTAACTTGTAAGCGACATAACACCAAACGCCAACGAGAGAGAAAAAGGTTAATAAGATGGTCAATAAACTTTCCCAAGTGCTACTTGCAAAAAGAGGAACGTAAATCCCAATATTATCGCTCCCATTGGCAACAGTTACAGCCGCAACTCCATAGGTTTGAGGAGATAGCAAATTTTTCCAAAAACAGGGGGTATCCGATGGTGTGGATGTCTCAACCGAAGGTGAATTATCATCCTCGTGATCTTGAGATTTTAATAAATAATGAATCCCAAAAATAATCGGAACTAAACCTAACCATCGAATCCAATCAGGAGGAATCAAAAAACTGCCAAAAAACCCCGGCAAGCTGGCTAGTAAGAGGAGAGAAAATCCTAGATATTGACCGACGACAATTTGGCGACGACGGAATTGAGGATTAACTTGGTTAAAAAATAGAGTCAGAATGAAAATATCATCAATATTGGTCGTAGCAAAGGCAATAATTCCTGTCAAAATAGCGGTAATTAATTCGTTCATGGTGTGCTTTTCTTGTTCTCAGTGATTCATTAATTAATGGGTTTAGAATTTCCGTCTGCGTTTGATTGAATAGGAATTAGATGAAGGAACAACTAAAGAAGTAGAAGGAACAATTTCTGGGGTTGAGTGAGTAAATTTGGCATGAATTTCTTCAATCTGTCGTTCCATTGTTCTGACTAATTTAGGTGAACGAGTGCGCTGTCTCATAAACCAACCACAAGTTACAAATAAGTAAAATAGGAACAAATAGGGGAAGAAATTATAAGGCGCTTCGGGAACAGGAAACAATTGATTTCCAGGGATACCTACACTTCCAATAATCGGAATCATCATGAACCCAACGGCTAAGATGGAATAAACAACATCAATGGGACGCAGTTGGTTAATTTTGGAGAGATAAAGCGGTGCAGCAATAGAGACTAAAATGTAAACCGTTAAAAATCCATAACTACAAATCGCTCCCAAATAACCCATAGATTCAAATAAGCGAATATTGAACATTGACATCAACGCCGGAACCAAAAACATCAAGAAAGAACATAGAGTAACGGCAATATGAGGGGTGCGATTTGAAGCGTGGGTTGTGCCAATGGACGCATGAAATAAACCATGACGCGCCATCATAAAAAAGATACGGGCGGCGGGATTAATGGTTCCTAAAACACAAGCAAAGAAACTAAATAAAACCCCAAAAGCAATAATATCTCCTAAGAATCCCACCCCAATTTGATGGGAGAGAAATGCTAAGGGTTCTTCTGTTGTTGTAATAGAAACCCCTGTTCCTTCAAATCCTAGAATTTCAACGTAACTGGTGAAGATAAAAAAGACTCCAGCGAGAATCACACTTCCCATCACAGAACGGGGAATTGTTCTTAAGGGATTTTTCGCTTCATCCCCTAACGTTGTCGCACTTTCAAATCCTGAAAATCCAAATAAAGCTAATACTAATCCAGTGGCAATATGACCCGGAGTGACTCCTTCTAAGGTGAGTTGGCTTAAGTCTAAAGCAAAGCCTTTATGTGCCCAAATCATTAGGGTTAGAATTCCAATGAAAACAATTGAAATTCCTTCCATCCACAACATCGCCATGGCGGAAAGTTGGATATCTCGATAAGCAGCATACCAAGCAATCCCCGCCCCAATAGCGAGTAATGTAATTGCTGAAGGATGAATCCCTAAATGACCGAATAAGATGCCACTAAAGTTCGCTAAACCACAGAGAACAGACATCCCTGTAAATAAATATGCCAGTACCAAACTCCAACCACAAATCACTCCGGCTGTAGGGCCTAATCCTTTAACAATATAAGCATAAAATGAACCTGGAGAGGCAGAACGTTTCGCAAATTGGTTAATATTAATACTAACAAAAATTAACCCAATTAAACCAATTAGAAAACTCAGCCATGTTCCTTTTCCTGAAAGTGCGACTAATAACCCTAAATTAGACGCAGGAATGGTGGTTGGGGCAATAACAGCAAAGGATTGAGCTAATACTTCCCCAAACGATAAACAATCCTTTTTTAAGCCGTGAGAACTTGGGTAGACTTGAGTGATTTCGGTCATAGAGTAATTCCTTCTGTGTTTTAAATCGACATCGGTGAATTGCTCTGCGATCGCTTTTTTAAATATTGAGCAATGATTAACGATATCCCTAGAAACGAAACACCAACGGTTTCAGTTTTTACTCTATGCGGGTTCCACAATAAAATCAAATGTTCTTGTTTTTTGAATTAATAAATTTTATTGATGGATTCTCCCTGGAATCCGATTCTTTTTAAATTTGGTAGTGCCAGAAGGGTTGATGTCCAGGTAAAAGAATAAATTGTTTATTTAACCGTTCAATAATTCCCTGCTGTTCAAATTCCTTTAAAAGTCGGGTGACAGTAACTCTAGTTGTACCAATAGTTTCAGCAATTTCTTGATGGGTTAAATGGAATTCAATCCGTTGTCCCTGAGAAACATCACTGCCAAATTTATTGGCTAATAAGGTGAGTAATTTATGCAGCGCTTCATCAACAGGACGAGAATGAACAATTTCTAAAAAGGTTTGCAGTTGATGAATATGTTCAATGAAGAAAGGAGGCAAATCATCAGATTCAGTAACAGGAATAGCTGTCGCCTGAACGGGTGTTAAGCATTCTATATAGTAGGGGTCAGCTTTGGACAAAAGCCGGGAAACAATATCCCCGACCCCCCATAAGCCTAAGGTCACAACTGTTCCGTTTTCTAGGTAGGTGAGAGTCCGCACCACACCTGACTCAATTTTCCACAGGTGATCTCGTCTTAAAGGAAGTCGCTCACGGCGTTGGAAGTAACGCTGTTGTTGACTCAATTCAGGTGCAATTCGTTGAGCTAAAGTCATTGAAGATACAACTCAAGTTAAATTTAACTAAAATTGTAAACTATATTATATTCATTTGCATTAAAATACAATTTTGATTCAATCAAGATACTTTCTGTTTCCATTGGGACGAATCCCAATCCCTGGATCATGCTAGAGGTGAGCAACTTTACGATGGCTGGAATGACCCTAGAGCAACTGCGAATTTTTTTAGCAGTGGCGGAACATCTGCACTTTACCCGTGCGGCGGAGAATCTGTATATTACGCAACCTGCGGTGAGTGCTGCGATTCAAAGTTTAGAAACCGAATATCGCGTTAAGTTATTTCACCGGATTGGTCGTCATGTTGAAATTACAGAAGCGGGACAATTACTGCAACTGGAAGCGCAAAAAATTTTGGAACAAGTCGCTTTAACAGAACGAGGATTAAGAGAGTTAAATAATCTCCAACGGGGAGAACTTAAATTAGGATCAAGTTTAACCATTGGTAACTATTGGCTACCTGAAAAAATTAGTCAATTTCAACGGAAATATTCAGGAATTATGGTGAACTGCACCTTGGCGAATACGGAAGAAATTTGTTTAGGAACAGCCAACGGACAGTTTGATTTAGGATTAATTGAAGGGGAAGTTAAACCGACTTTGAAAAAATTGTTAAATCAGGAGGAAATTGGCAGCGATCGCTTATTAATTATTGTTGGACGCTCCCATCCTTGGTTTGAGCGAGACAAAATTGATTTAATGGAACTCACAGACAGCGATTGGGTCATGCGAGAACCCGGTTCAGGAACTCAACAACGTTTAGAAGAAGCGTTAAACAATTGGGGAGTTAACCTGAGTGATTTAAAAGTTATTTTAGTTTTAAATACCGGAGAAATGGTAAAAGCTGTTGTCGAAGAAGGTCAAGTTGCGGCGGGAATTTCTGAATTGATGGTGAAAAAAGAATTACAATTAGGGATTTTAAAAGCCGTTCGGATTGTTGATCATCGTCTCAATGATTACCAAGAATTACAATTAATTCGACCTTTTTTAAAAATCAAACACTGTCAACGGTTTCAAACTCGGATTTCTCAAACTTTTGAAAAAATGTTATTCTCCAATGAAATTCCGATTCAACTTACTCAGCTTAGAGCTTAACTCAAATTATGGCGATTCAGGTAATGGATGATTTAATAAAGATTCAAGATTCAATCCATGAATCAATTGACTATCCATCACTAACGGTAAATTTCCATTCCATTTATCAATTATTTCTTTATGGAGGATCTCTGGAGTTAATGTTTTTTGAAGTAAAAGTTTAG
>JACCEC010054921.1_pt1 | contig 16301 bp, 17 predicted proteins | sample 7450121 | NCBI WGS metagenome assembly JACCEC01 (sample SAMN15323455, study PRJNA562643) | freshwater metagenome | isolation source: river surface water | place: USA:Blue River Watershed | collected 2017-08-18 | reverse complement strand
GGCCGCCACCGGAGCGGCCACCATCGGCGCGGCCATGGGAGTCGGCATTGGATACCCCTGGACCATGGCGCCGCCGCCCTTGACGATGCGCACCTTGCCCTCGGCTTCGGTGATTTCCAGCTCGGACACATTGGATTCCGAGACAAGATCGATCAGGGTTTTGAGTTTTCTGAGGTCCATGGGCCTAATTTACACCAAAATGCGGCGATCAGGCCCACTTTGCGATCTCATTTGCCGACAATTTGCCCAATTTACGCAGAATCAGTCGGCCATCGGCCGCCAAAACCAGGGTAAATGGCAGCGATCCGCTGGCATTGCCCAGCCATTCACCCAATTTCATGCCATCCAACCCACCATAAGCGATGGGATAGCTGACCGGACGCTGGGCCAGGAAGCGTCGGATCTGAGACGGCTGATCAATCGCAATACCGATCATTTTCCAGCCTTTTGCTGAATTTTGACGAAAGAAGTCGTCAAGAAGTGGCATTTCCTCGACGCATGGGGGGCACCAGGTGGCCCAGAAGTTGACCACCACAGGGTGGCCACGCCATTGGGCCAAGTGCAGGTCCTCGCCATCGGTCAACGACAGGGTTTGGTCCCAAAAGGCCCGCTCCACTTCGGCATCCAGGCGCTGCCGCTGTCGGTACCAGTGCGCGGCGCCCGCGCCAGAAAGCAAGGCCACCAATCCGGTCAGGGCCAACAGGGTGCGACGCGAAGCGGGGGATGAGGAGGGAGGGGTCATGGGGTCGTGGTCAACAATTGGGTCAGGGCCTTGAGGTCGCCGCGCTGGGTCAGGCCATGGGCGTCGGGGCGCAGGGCGCCGCGCAGGTCGTCGTGGTCCAGGATGGTCAGGTGCACACCGACCTGTTCACCCAGGCCCGGGCAAGGCACGCTCAGGCTGAGGACGTCGACCGTGCCCCCCCGGGGGCTGGTGCTGGCCCCGACCTGGTAAGTGAGCCCGAGGTTGATCAGGTGGATTTCGGCCGATTTGGGGTCGTCGCAAAACAACTGCAGGTGAATGTCGCTGTGTCGCGTGGCGGTGCCACGCCAGACCGCTCCGCTGAGGTGGGGGCGAAACTCGGACAAGCGCCGCATCCAGTCCAAGGCCAGCTCGCGCAAGGCGCGCAATTCAGCAGGCTGGGTTTCGGCGGCAAAGATCTGGATGTACTCGCGCACCGCTGCTTCGAGCCGGTCGTTGTCGGGCATGGGCGTGCGCGGCCCCAGACCCAGGTCGCGCACGGCCCGGCGCTTGGCGGGGCCGTATTCCATGCCATCTTCCACCACGCAACGGGCGGCGGCGGCGGCGATTTCCTGGGCTGGGTCAAACATGACATGATCTTAGCGGCGCTTGGGGTCGGCTGGGGCGGGGTGGGCGAGCATCCCTACAATCGTCGCATGCACATACACATCTTAGGCATTTGCGGCACCTTCATGGGAGGGGTGGCCGCATTGGCCCGCGAGGCGGGGCACCGGGTGACGGGCTGTGACAGCGGGGTTTATCCCCCCATGAGTGACCAGTTGCGGGCCCTGGGCATTGAACTGATCGAGGGCTATGGTGCCGACCAAGTCAAGCTCAAGCCCGATTGTTTTGTGGTGGGCAACGTGGTTTCGCGTGCCCACACGCCCGAGGGCCAACCCCGCTACCCCTTGATGGAGGCCATTCTCGACGCGGGTCTGAACTACACCAGTGGGCCCCAGTGGTTGGGAGAGCAGGTCTTGCGTCGCCCGGAACGCGCCAGCCACGTGCTGGCTGTGGCGGGCACCCACGGCAAGACCACCACCACGTCGATGCTGGCCTGGGTGTTGCAGGCCGCTGGTCTGGAGCCGGGTTTTCTGGTGGGTGGGGTGCCGCTGAACTTTGGGGCATCGGCCCGCCTGGGGGCGGCCGCAGGGCACGCGAACGCCCCGTTCGTGATTGAGGCCGACGAATACGACACCGCCTTTTTCGACAAGCGCAGCAAGTTTGTGCACTACCGCCCCCGGACCGCGATTTTGAACAACTTGGAGTTTGACCACGCCGACATTTTTGAAGACCTGGCGGCGATCGAAAAGCAGTTTCATCACCTGGTGCGAACGGTGCCCGCGCAGGGACGGGTCGTGTTCAATGCCGACGAAGACAGCCTGGGGCGCGTGCTGGCGCGCGGTTGCTGGTCGCAGGCCTCGGGCTTTGGTTTGCGTCAGGGCGATTGGCGCTTGGAGGGGCCGCCCGAGGACTTTGCGGTCTGGCACCAAGGGCGTCAGGTGGCCCGGGTGCGCTGGTCGGTGGCAGGCGTGCACAACCAGCTCAATGCCCTGGCTGCGATCGCTGCGGCCGAGCATGTGGGGGTGCGCCCCGAGCAGGCCGCCGAGGCCTTGGCCGAATTCCAAAACGTGCGCCGCCGCCTGGAAAACCGCGGCGTGGTGCGCGGGGTGACCGTCTACGACGATTTCGCCCATCATCCGACGGCCATCCGCACCACCATCGACGGCTTGCGCCGTCAGGTGGGCCAGGCGCGCATCATCGCGGTGTTTGAGCCACGCTCGAACACCATGAAGCTGGGGACCATGAAGTCACAATTGCCCTGGAGCCTGGAGCAGGCCGACCTTGCGATTTGTCACAGTGGCGGCCTGGATTGGAGCGCTGCCGAGGCCCTGGCTCCCATGGGTGAACGCGCTCGGATCGCCGACACCATCGACGAAGCCGTGCGCCAGGTGGCGGCGCTGGCGCGCAGCGGCGACCACGTGCTGTGCATGAGCAACGGCGGCTTTGGCGGCATCCACAACCAATTGCTCGCCGCCTTGGCCTGAGCGGACCACTCCCCTTGGGTTTTAGCGGCGGGCCTGAACGGCCTGCGACAGGATGTCGAGCGCCTGCACCGAATCGTCCCAACCCAGACAGGCGTCGGTGATGGTCTGGCCGTAGGTGAGTTGGTGGATGGGGTCTTTGCCCGGGTTGAATTTCTGCGCCCCGGCTTTGAGGTGGCTTTCGATCATCACGCCAAAGATGCTTTGCGAGCCTGAAGCGATCTGAGCACCCACGTCTCGTGCCACGTCGAGCTGCTTTTCGTGTTGCTTGCTGCTGTTGGCGTGGCTGAAATCGATCATCAGCTTTTGTGGCAGCTTGGAGGCAGCCAAATCGGCGCAGGCGGCCTCGACACTGGCGCGATCGAAGTTGGGTTGCTTGCCGCCTCGCAAAATGACGTGACAATCGGGGTTGCCTTGGGTTTGCACGATGGCAACCTGACCGTTTTTATGGACCGACAAAAAGTGGTGGCCCCGCGCGGCCGCCTGGATCGCGTCGGTGGCGATCTTGATGTTGCCGTCGGTGCCGTTCTTGAAGCCGATCGGGGCCGACAGGCCCGAGGCCAGTTCGCGGTGGACCTGGCTTTCGGTGGTGCGCGCGCCAATCGCGCCCCAGGAAATCAAGTCGCCGATGTACTGCGGGCTGATCACGTCCAGAAACTCGCTGCCAGCAGGCAAGCCCAGGCGGTTGATCTCGATCAGCAACTGGCGTGCCATGCGCAGGCCCTCGTCGATGCGGAAACTGCCATCCAAATAGGGGTCGTTGATCAGGCCCTTCCAACCCACGGTGGTGCGGGGCTTCTCAAAGTAGACCCGCATCACGATCTCTAAGGTGTCGCGGTACCGATCGCGCATCTCCTTCAGGCGCCGACCGTAATCGATCGCAGCCGCCGGGTCATGGATCGAGCAAGGGCCGATCACCACCAGCAGGCGATCGTCCTTGCCGTGCATGATGGACTGAATGCGCTGGCGGGTCTGTGCCACCAATTGCTCGACCGCGGTGCCTTGGATTGGAAAGAAGCGGATCAGGTGTTCGGGGGGCGGCAGGGTGGTGATGTCCAAAATGCGTTGGTCATCGGTCTGACTGGTCCGTTCGATGCGATCGATAGGCAGGGTTTTCATCGCGCTTCCTTGTGTCGTCGGGTCAAAAAAAAACCGCCGGTGATCCGGCGGTTCGATGTGGGGGTGGACTACCTGCGTTCATCCCTCTCGACCGCCGCGGGGCGTGAGAAAGTCAAAAGCAAAATAAAACCACACACGTTTCATGGATGTGAATATAGCACAGGCCATGGCCGGGCCGTTAAGCGGTTCCGCCCACCGTCAGGCCTTCGATGCGCAAGGTCGGCTGACCGACCCCGACCGGCACGCTTTGGCCCTCTTTGCCGCAGGTGCCCACGCCCGAATCCAAAGCCATGTCGTTGCCGATCATGCTCACGCGGGTCAGGGCATCGGGGCCATTACCAACAATGGTCGCCCCCTTGACCGGGTACTTCAGTCGGCCTTTTTCGACCCACCAGGCTTGGCTGGTGGAAAAGACAAATTTGCCCGATGTGATGTCGACTTGGCCGCCCCCAAACTGGGTCGCATAAAGCCCCCGGTCCAAGCTGGCGATGATTTCGGCTGGGTCCTTGTCGCCGCCCAGCATGTAGGTGTTGGTCATGCGGGGCATGGGCAGGTGCGCGTAACTCTCGCGCCGGCCATTGCCGGTGGGGGCCACGCCCATCAGGCGCGCGTTGAGCGAGTCCTGAATGTAGGCACGCAAAATGCCATCTTCGATCAGCACATTGGCTTGACTGGCATTGCCTTCGTCGTCGATGTTGAGCGAGCCCCGGCGCTGCGCCATGGTGCCATCGTCGAGCACGGTCACGCCCTTGGCGGCGACGCGCTCGCCAATGCGACCTGAAAACGCGCTCGAACCTTTGCGGTTGAAGTCGCCCTCCAGGCCGTGACCCACCGCTTCGTGCAACAAAATGCCCGGCCAACCAGGGCCAAGCACCACCGGCATTTCGCCCGCAGGGGCGGCTTTGGCCTCGAGGTTGAGCAATGCCGACTGAACCGCTTCGTGTGCGTACTGGCGCAACAGATCATCGCTGAAGTAATCCAGGTCCACGCGGCCCCCGCCGCCAGCCGAACCCATTTCGCGTCGGCCACCTTGCTCGGCGATCACCGTCAAACTGAGCCGCACCAAGGGGCGAACATCGGCCGCCAAGGTGCCATCGGCACGGGCCACCAGCACGATGTCGTGTTCGCTCGCCAAGCCGGCCATGACCTGAACCACCCGCGGGTCGATGGCGCGCGCCAGTTGTTCGATGCGTTGCAGCAGGTGAACCTTGGCGGTGCTGTCCAGACTGGCGATCGGGTCGCGTTCGGTGTAGAGCGAGCGTGAAGGGGCAATTCGCCGGCCCGGCACACGGACCTTGCCGGCCTGGGCTTGCGAGGCGATGCTGCGCACGGTGCGGGCGGCGTCCAACAACGAGGCCATCGAAATGTCGTCCGAGTAAGCGAAGGCGGTTTTCTCGCCGCTGACGGCACGCACGCCCACACCCTGGTCGATGCTGAATGAACCGGTTTTCACCATGCCCTCTTCCAGGCTCCAACCTTCGCTGCGTGTGGTCTGAAAGTACAAATCGGCGTCGTCGACCCGATGCGCGCAGATTTCGGCGAGGGCGTGTTGCAGGTGGCTGTGGTTGAGGCCGAGCGGGGCCAGCAACGCCTGCTCGGCGATGGCCAAACGGTCGAGGGTGGGTTCTCTTGCGATCATGTCTTCATTGTAGGGGCGAGGGCACCATAAGCATTTTTACCAACCGTGAAAACCCCCTGATCGGGGCTTGGTGTTTTGCGCCATCCTAGATGGCATTGCACAACCTGTTTGCGGAGGGGGAAGCCATGTATAAAAAAATCGTGTTGGCCTATAACGGTTCGGTTGCTGGTCAGAAAGCCTTGTTGGCGTCGCGCGATCTGGCCGCCTGGGGGCAAGCCGAGTTGTACCTGGTGGCGGTCATGCCACTTAACCTCAACACGGTGGTGGCCGAGGGGATCGTTTACTCGGCCCAGGAGGAACAACAGCAGACCCAGGCCTACGAGCGGGTCTTGCAAGAGGGCTTGGAAAAGCTCGATCAGCTCGGTTTCAAGGCCAAGGGGGAGCTGCTCAGTGGCGACGCCATCCAAGAGATTTGCGCTTGCGCGAAACGCATCGATGCCGACTTGATCGTGGTGGGCCACCAACGCCGCACCGGCTGGCTGGAGCGTTGGTGGTCGGGTTCGATTTCAAAGAGCCTGGTCGAAGAGGCCCCTTGCAGCGTGCTGGTCTCTATTTTGTGACCCTCTCAGGGTCAGTCCGCACTGGCCCCAGAGTCTTTCACCACTTTGGACCATTTGACGATTTCAGACGCTTGGTAGCGGGCCAATTCTTCAGGCGATGAAATCACCGGTTCCAAGCCCAGCTTGCCCAATCGCTCCTGGACATCGGGCAATTTAAAAATACGCACGGTTTCGGCGTGCAATCGATCGATCACGGCTTTGGGCGTGCCCGCTGGGGCGAACAGGGCGAACCAGGTGGTGGCCTCAAAGCCGGGCAGGCTCTCGGCCACGGTGGGGATTTCGGGGGCGGCGGGCGAGCGTTTGGCGGTGGTGACCGCAATCGCGCGAATCTTGCCCTCTTTGGCCATGGGCAAGGCCGAGGGCATGTTGTCAAACATCAACTGAATGCTGCCGCCGATCAGGTCGGGGATGGCGAATTGACGGCCCTTGTAGGGGGCATGGGTCATCTGGGTGCCGGTCATCGATTTGAAGAGTTCACCTGAAACGTGCACCGAAGTGCCCACGCCAGGGGAGCCAAAGGACAATTTGTTCGGATTGGCCTTCATGTACTGGATCAATTCCGGGATGGTTTTGACGGGCAGGTCGTTGTTGACCACCAGCAGGTTGGGCGCATTGGCGATCAGGCTGATGGGCGCAAAGTCGCGCGTCATGTCGTACGGCATTTTTTTGTACAGGCTGCCGTTGATCGAGTGCGTCCCCACCGTGCCCATCACGATGGTGTAACCGTCGGGGGCCGACTTGGCGACGAAGTCGGCGCCAATGTTGCCACCGGCCCCGGGTTTGTTGTCGACCACGACCGGTTGACCGAGCTGGGCTTTCTCGCTGAAGATGCGTGCCAGGGTATCGGGGGCGCCACCGGTCGGGAAGGTGACGACCAAGCGGATCGATTTGTTGGGATAGGTTTGGGCCTGCGCCGAGGACCAGGCGGTGACGCACAGCGCCCCCACACAAGCCAACCAAAACCTGCGACCTGAAAACATGGACGATTGAGGCACAGCGTAACCCTTCTAAAACATGAGGAAGAGCAAAAAGATACCCCAAGCGGACGTCCTTTTGACCCCCACCCAGTGAAAACCCCGACGAAAAAAAGGTCGTCTCAACCGTCGAGCGAGGCGCTCCAGCGGTCCCCCCAGTCGTGGCGCTGGCGGTCCAGGTCACGCCGTTGCCGCTTGGTGGGCCGACCCTGGGTCATGGCCAATGCGGGTTCCGGTGACCAACGGTGGTCCTCGCGCCAAGCCTGTTGCGCGGCCAGGCTCTCGGGTGTTTCGGCGTAGAGTTGTTGGGCCACCGGGGCGGGACCGCGTTGCTTGCTCAGGGCCAGGACCACCAGTTCGCGCAAGGGGCCTTGCTGGCGCAAGGCAATGCGGTCACCCGGCTTGACCTCGCGTGAGGGCTTGGCGACCTGGCCATTGACGGTCACGCGGTCACGCTGCACCTCTTCAGCGGCGAGCGAGCGCGTCTTGAAAAACCTTGCGGCCCATAGCCACTTGTCGATACGCAATTTGTCCATACGCAATGTCGTGGACAATGCTAACCCATGAATCCCCCTGTTGTCAGCCTGCCACGCCTGACCCAAGCCCGGGCCCCCTTGACCTGCGCCATTGAGGCGCTCGACGAGCACGGCCAACCGTGTGCCTTGTCCATCCCGGCCGAGCGGCCGCTGACCATTTATGTGGACAAGCAGGAGTTGATCACCCTGATGACCCTGGGTGCCTACCCCGAGTGGTTGGTGCTGGGCTATCTGCGCAACCAACGCCTGTTCGAAACGCCGGGGCAGATCGAATCGATCACGGTCGACTGGGACGCCGGTGATGCTGGGGCCGGTGTGGCCGCCGTCAAAACCCAGGGCAATCCCCCCACCTGGCAGGACCGCACCCAGACCCGGATCGTGACCACTGGCTGTGGACAGGGCAGCATGTTTGGCTGCGCCATGCAGGATTTGGCGCAACACGTGTTGCCCGACACCCGCTTGACCCAAGACCGCCTGTACGCGGTGCTGGCCCGCATGCGCGAGCAGGCGTCCACCTACAAGAGCGCAGGATCGGTGCATGGTTGCGCGCTCTTTGATGGCACTGAGCTGCGCCTCTTTGTCGAGGATGTGGGGCGCCACAACGCGATCGACACCATCGCGGGTTGGCTGTGGTTGCAGGCCCCCAAGGATCAGCCCACGGACCCTTTGCTCTACACCACCGGGCGACTGACCAGCGAGATGGTGCTCAAAGCCGCTCAGCTCAGCGTGCCGTTGGTGGTGTCCCGCAGCGGCATCACCCAGATGGGCTTTGAAATGGCGCAGTCCCTGGGGGTGTGCACCGTGGGCCGAGCCACCCACCGGCATTTTTACTGCTACACGGCGCGGCAGCGTTTCGTCTCGCAACCCGCATTGGCGGCAGCGCCCCAACCTTCACCCCCAGGGGCGGCTTGATGGGGCCTTGGCGCGCGGCATGGCGCGACATCCGGCGCGATTTGCGCGACGCCGAACTGAGGCTATTGGCCCTTTCGGTCTTGTTGGGGGTGGCCGCGTTGAGTGCCGTGGCCCTGTTGTCAGACCGGCTTGAGGGGGGCATGCAACGCGACGCCGCCCGTTTGCTCGGTGGTGACGTCGTTGTTGTCAGCGACGCCCCAAGCCCCAAGGGGATGTTGGACAAGGCCCGCGACATGGGTTTGCGCGGGGTCACTTCGCTCACCTTCCCGACCATGGCGCGCAACGCCGCCGGTGAATCGCGCTTGGTCGCCCTCAAGGCCGCCGACGCAGGGTATCCGCTCAAGGGACAGCTGAGCGTCAGCCCCTCCAACGACCTGGCCGAGGCACGACCGGTGACGGGCTTGCCCGAGCAGGGGCAGGCCTGGGCCGAGCCGGCGTTGGCGCAAGCCCTGGAGCTTCAAGTGGGCGACACCGTTCAGGTGGGCACGCTCAATTTGCGCTTGACCGGTCTGATCGACAGTGAACCCGACCGGGGCGCGGGCTTCATGAACTTTGCCCCGCGCCTGATGATGCATCCCGACGATGTCGCCGCGTCGGGGCTGATACAGCCCGCCAGTCGGGTGACTTGGCGGCACGCGCTCACCGGCGACGGCCGCCGCGTCCAGGCCTATGCCCAATGGGCGCAGCGCGAGGTCGAGCGCGCCGAGGTGCGGGGGGTGCGAATCGAGACGCTGGATGCAGGCCGGCCCGAGATGAAGCAAACCTTGGACCGCGCCGGGCAATTTTTGCGCCTGGTGGCCCTGATGGCGGGGTTTTTGTGCGCCGTTGCGGTGGCGCTCTCGGCGCGTGCGTTTGCGCAAAAGCGCATCACCAGCGTGGCGTTGTTGCGTGTTTTGGGCCAGACCCAAGGCCAGATCGTGACGCGTTACGCCCTGGAGTCGCTGGGCGTGGGCCTGCTGGCCAGTCTGCTGGGCTTGGTCGCGGGCTGGGCCCTGCAATCGGTGTTTGTTCGCTTGCTCGCTGGCCTGGTCGAGGTCGAGTTGCCCGCCCCTGGGTGGGCCCCCCTGTTGATGGGCCTGGGGGTCGGCCTGACCCTGTTGTGCGCGTTTGCCCTGGCCCCCATCTTGCGCCTGTCCCAGGTGCCCGCCTTGCGCGTGATCCGGCGCGATGTGGGCGCGCCCAGCGGCAGCGCCTGGCTGGCGGGGGGGCTTGGGCTGGCGGGTTTTGTCGCGTTGATGTTGCAGGCCAGCCAAAACGTGCGCCTGGGGCTGATCGTGTTGGCAGGGTTCGGTTTGGCCCTGGGCCTGTTCGCCGGTCTGGCATGGTTGGCCTTGCGCCTCTTGCGCGCCTGGGTCAACGAACAGACGGCACCGGTTTGGCTGGCTCTGGCCACCCGCCAAATGGCGGCCCGCCCGGGCCTGGTCATGCTGCAGGTCAGCGCCATGGCCATGGGTTGGATGGCCTTGGTCTTGTTGGTGGTGTTGCGCACCGATTTGCTCAGCGCCTGGCGCACCGCCACCCCGGTCGAGGCCCCAAACCGCTTCGTGATCAACATCCAGCCCGAGCAGGGGGATGCGTTTCGCCGCCAACTGGCTCAAGCGGGCATACGTGGCTACGACTGGTACCCGATGATTCGGGGACGGTTGATCGAAATCAACGGCCGTTCGGTGGGGCCGCAGGCGTATCAGGACGAACGTGCCAAGCGCCTGGTGGACCGCGAATTCAACTTGTCCCACACCGCGGCCCTGCCCGGGCACAACCAGGTCGTGGCCGGGGAATGGACGCCCGAGCAGACCGATGGCCTGAGCATCGAGGAGGGCATCGCCCGGACCCTGGGACTGAAGTTGGGCGATCGCTTGCGTTTTGACCTGGCGGGCCTGACCGTCGATGGGGCCGTGACCTCGATCCGGCGGGTCGAGTGGACGTCGATGCGGGCCAACTTCTTTGTGCTGTTTCCGCGCGCGGCCATGCCCGATGTCCCCATGTCCTACATGACCGCCTATCGCAGCCCCGATCTGCCCGGACTCGACAAACGTTTGTTGGCCCAGTTCCCCAACATCACCCAGGTGGACCTGACGGCCACGCTCAACCAAGTCCAATCGGTGCTGAGCCAGGTCAGTCGGGCGGTGGAGTTTTTGTTTCTGTTTGCGCTTGCCAGTGGGTTGGTCGTGCTGATCGCGGTGGTCGTGCTGACCCGCGAAGAGCGGGTGCGTGATCATGCGGTGCTGCGCGCCCTGGGGGCCAACCGACAGGTCTTGTCTCGGTTGCAATCGGCGGAGCTTTTGGGCACGGGTGCGTTGGCGGGGGGCATGGCGGCCTTGACAGCTCTGGGGGTGGCCTGGATGCTGGCGCGCGAGGTGTTTGACTTTTCCTGGACCCTGCCTTGGTGGTGGCTGCCCTTGGGGGCGGCCCTGGGCGCTGGCGTGGCCGCTGGCGTGGGGGGGTGGACCTTGCGCACCGTGATGCGCCAGAGTGTGACCCAAACCTTGCGACAATCTGAGCCATGAGCAGCGAAGCAGAACATGGCCGCGCGGGCGATCGCGTCAGCGCCTACGACTGGGTGGGTGGCGAGGGAGCCGTGCGCGCCCTGGTGGATCGGTTTTATGACCTGATGGATTTGGAGCCGCGCTATGCCGAGCTGCGTGCCGTGCATGGCACCACCCTAGAGCAAGCGCGTGACAAGTTGTTCTGGTTTTTGTGCGGCTGGTTGGGTGGCCCGTCGCATTACACCGACCGGTTTGGTCATCCCCGCCTGCGCATGCGGCACATGCCGTTTGCCATTGGCATTCGCGAACGCGACCAATGGCTCGCCTGCATGCGCCAAGCCATGACCGAATGTCACCTGGATCCGGTGTTGCTGGCGCGTTTGGACCAGGCGTTCTTTCAGACCGCCGACTGGATGCGCAACCAGCACGGGGCTTAGGGCCACTTGAACAGGCCCAGGGCACTCAGCCGGTTTTTTTCAAGCCCTTGGGCAGGGGGAATTTCATCGTTTCAGGCTCGCCCTCGAGGCTGCGCACCGAGATCGCGCCCAATTCGCGCAAGCGGGCGATCACGCCTTGAACCAGGACGTCCGGTGCCGAAGCGCCAGCAGTCAGTCCGACCCGGCGCTTGCCTTGCAGCCACTCGGCTTGCAGTTCGGATGCGTCATCGATCAGGTGACTGGGCACGCCGAGCAAGGACGCCACGTCGCGCAAACGGTTGCTGTTGGAACTGGTTGGGCTACCGACCACGATCACCACATCGACTTGGCGACTCAGCAGTTTGACCGCGTCCTGGCGGTTTTGGGTGGCGTAGCAAATGTCTTGTTGCTTGGGTTGACGCACGCGTGGGAAACGGGCCCGCACGGCAGCAGCGATTTCTGCTGCGTCGTCCACGCTCAGCGTGGTCTGGGTGACCATGGCCAATCTCTCGGTCTGCGAGGGTTGAATGCGCTGCACATCGGCGACGTCCTCGACCAGGTGAATGCCGCTGCTCAGCTGCCCCATGGTGCCTTCGACTTCGGGATGCCCCTTGTGGCCGATCATGATGAACTCGTAGCCTTCCTTGTGCAGTTTGGCGACCTCGACGTGCACCTTGGTCACCAAGGGGCAGGTGGCGTCAAAGACCCGAAACCCGCGCTCGGCCGCTTCGCGTTCGACGGATTTGGGGACGCCGTGGGCGCTAAAGACCAACGTCGCCCCAGGGGGCACGTCGCGCAACTCTTCGATGAAGATCGCGCCGCGCTGGCGCAGGTGCTCGACCACGTGGGTGTTGTGCACGATCTCATGGCGCACATAGATGGGGGCGCCAAATTTGTCGAGCGCGCGCTCGACGATGTCGATCGCACGGTCGACCCCGGCACAAAAGCCACGGGGTTCAGCCAACAAGACTTCTTCAATCATGATCTGCCCTAAAGCACCCCGATCAAACGGACTTCGAACACCACCGGTTGATCGGCCAGCGGGTGATTGAAATCAAACAACACCTCGGCCTCGCCGACCTGACGCACGGCTGCGGCCATGGCCCCTTGGCCGCCGGGGGCGGGAAACTGGACCACGTCGCCCACCTGATACGACTCGTCGGGGTCGCCAAACTCGGCCAACAGGCGGCGGCTGACCCACTGAACCAGGTCGGGGTTGCGTTGCCCAAAGGCTTCGCCAGCGGCCAGTTCGAAGGTGGTGTGCGCCCCCTCGGTCAGACCCAACAAGCGACCCTCCAGCGCGGGGGACAGCTCGCTGGCACCCAAGGTCAGGGTGGCGGGTTGGCCGTCAAAGGTGTTGATGACGTCGCCCTGCGGGCCAGACAGCCGGTAGTGCAGGGTCAAAAACGACCCGGCTTGCACGGTGGGGATGGGTTGGGTGGACATGGTGGGCTCTTTTGCCCCCTATTGTAGAAAGCATTGGGGTGCAGGGTGTTGCGACGGGATTACCCCTTTCTTGCGCGCACGGGGTTCAGAATGGGTATGCTTGAACCACCATGACCGTTGCCCTCATCCACCAATTGCCTCAGGCCATGCGTCCGCGAGAGAAACTGCTGGCGATGGGCGCGGCATCGCTGAGCAACGCCGAGTTGCTGGCGATTGTCTTGCGCACAGGCACGCGCGGCTGTGGCGTGCTCGAGATGGCGCAGTCGCTGTTGGACCGTTTTGGGGGTTTGTCGGGCTTGTTGGGTGCGCGCCCCGATCAATTGAAGTCCTTTCGTGGCCTGGGAGGCACGGCCAAGCGCGCCGAGCTTGGTGCGGTACTCGAATTGGCCCGCCGCGCCATGGGCGAGCAATTGCAGGCGCGCGAGGCCATGACGCAGCCGGCCCTGGTGCAGTCCTATGTCCAGCTCCACCTGGGGCAGCGCGAGCATGAGGTGTTTGGGGTGCTTTTTCTGGATGCGCAGCACCGGCTGATTCAGTTTTTGGAGATGTTCAGGGGCACCCTGACCCAAACCAGCGTCTATCCGCGCGAGGTGGTGCAGCATGCCTTGCGCTGCGGGGCCAGCGCCGGTGTCTTGGCCCACAACCACCCTTCGGGGCAGGTTCAACCATCGCGTGCCGATCAGTTGTTGACGCAGACCCTGCGCGACGCTCTGGCCATGGTGGATGTGCGGGTGCTCGACCATGTGATCGTGGGGCCGGGGCAGTCGCTCTCGATGGCCCAACAGGGGTGGTTGTGAAGGCCCGTTCTTTGCGCGACCTGGTCGCCCTCAAGGCCGTCATGGCCCAGCGCATCGCCGAAGCCGAGGCCCAGCGACAGCGGCAGATCGAGGCCGAACGACGGGCCCAAGCAGAGCGCGAACTGTTTGCCCGAACCGTGGGGCCGGTTCAGCCCCTGATCAGTCCCATGCGGGTTTGGCTCAAGGCCGATCCACCCCTGCCGCAGGCGACCCAAAAGCAAATGGATGAACAAGCGGCGTTGAAAGAAAGCCTGAGCGATGAATTCGACGTCTCGACCCTGCTCGACGTTGACGACCAGATGAGTTATCGCGCCAAGGGCATCGGTACCGATGTCACGCGCAAGTTGCGCCGGGGCGACTGGTCGATCCAGGGGCAGATCGATTTGCACGGCTTGCGCAGCGACGAGGCCCGCGAGGCCCTGGGTCAGTTCATCCGTGACGCCGTCCGACAGGGGTGGCGTTGCCTGCGCGTGGTGCACGGCAAGGGCCTGGGTTCGCCCGGACGCGAGCCGGTGTTGAAAGCCAAGGTGCAACGGTGGTTGGTCCAAAAGTCCGAGGTGTTGGCTTTTGTGCAAGCCAAGCCCGCCGAGGGTGGGGCAGGGGCCTTGGTGGTGTTGCTGCGCTGATTTCGGGCTGGCTCGGCCTACAATGTGGCCATGCTAGACATCAACCTGTTGCGTCGCGAACTCGACCAAGTGGTCGCTGCTTTGCAGACCCGAAAAACCCCTCAGCCTTTCCTGGATGTGGCGGCCTTCACCGCCCTCGAAGCCGAGCGCAAGACCCTGCAAAGCCACACCGAGGGTTTACAGGCGCAACGCAATGCCCTGTCCAAGCAAATTGGCCAACTGAAAGCCAAGGGCCAGGACGCCCAGGGGGTGATGGACGAGGTCGCCCGCATCAAAACCGAACTGGACGATTCGGCCACCCGCCTCGAGGTGCTCCAGTCGCAGATGCAAGGCTTGTTGTTGTCGGTGCCCAACCTGCCTCAGCCTGGGGTGCCGATTGGGGCGGATGAGCACGGCAATGTCGAGTTGCGTCGCTGGAGCCCCACAGGCTCCGACCCGCGGCCTTTGGGCTTTGAGCCCAAGGACCATGTCGACCTGGGCACCCCGTTGGGCCTTGATTTTGAAACCGGGGCTTTGCTCTCGGGGGCCCGCTTCACCGTCATGAAGGGGGGCATTGCCCGATTGCACCGCGCCCTGGCGGCTTTCATGCTCGACGTGCAGACCCTGGAGCATGGTTACACCGAGTGCCATGTGCCCTACATCGTCAACGCCGAAACCTTGCAAGGCACGGGCCAGTTGCCCAAATTTGAGGAAGACCTCTTTGCCGCCAGAAAGGGCGGCCAAGAGGGCGAGGTCGGCGAGGCCAGTCAAGCGCTCTATCTGATCCCGACCAGCGAAGTGCCTTTGACCAACTTCGTGCGCGGGCAAATTCTGAACGAATCTGACTTGCCCATGCGCTTGACCGCGCACACGCCGTGCTTTCGTTCCGAGGCCGGCAGCCATGGGCGCGACACGCGCGGCATGATCCGACAGCACCAGTTTGACAAGGTTGAGATGGTGCAGATCGTTCACCCAGAGTGCAGCAACGAGGCGCTCGAAGAGATGACCCGCCACGCCGAACACATTTTGCAGAAACTGGGCTTGCCCTATCGGGTGATGGCCCTGTGCACCGGCGACATGGGCTTTGGCGCGGCGCGCACCCACGACCTGGAGGTTTGGTTGCCCGCCCAAAACACCTACCGCGAGATCAGCTCAGTGTCCAATTGCGAGGCCTTTCAGGCCCGACGGCTGCAAGCCCGCTTCAAAAGCGCCCAGGGCCGCAACGAACTGGTCCACACCCTGAACGGCTCAGGGTTGGCGGTGGGCCGCACCCTGGTGGCCGTGCTGGAGAATTACCAGCAAGCCGATGGCAGCGTGGTCATTCCCGAGGTTTTGCGACCCTATATGGGCGGCTTGACCGTTTTGAAACCCTGACGAGGAGGTCGACATGATGCGCTCCACCCGATGGCTGACCCGGTGCTGTGTCGTGGCCAGCGTCTTTTTGGCGGCGTGCAGTTCCACGCCACTGACCACTTCCGAGGTCGCCGGCGACAAACCCCCCGCGGCCTTTGAGGGTGGCCCGGCCACGCCGATCCCGCCTGGGGCCGTCCTCAAGCCGGCGCAGTCGCTGATTCTGGGGCAGGGCGACCAGTGGGTGGGCCGCATGGTGCTCGACGTCGGGCGCGACGCTGCCATCGCTTATAAATTCTTTTATGACACCTACCCCGCCCGGGGCTGGAACCTGGTGACGGCGGTGCGTGGCGAGGTCAGTTTGTTGGTGTTTGCCAACGCCGAGCGCAGCGTCACCGTCGAGGTGCGTCAGGGCCATGTGCTGGGTGGCGGCACGGTGACCTTGACCGCCACACCCAGCCGTGCAGCTGCCGCCCCTGCGGCACCCGCCATGGGCACCCCCTTGCCCGCTCGGCGGCCCTGAGGGCGCCAACCCTGCTAGAATCATCGGCTCGACACCAGGAGAGATGGCAGAGTGGTCGAATGCGCCGGACTCGAAATCCGGTATACGTTTTTTGACGTATCGAGGGTTCGAATCCCTCTCTCTCCGCCAGGTATCGAGCATTCATGCGCCTTTC
>JACCEC012373075.1_pt1 | contig 16302 bp, 21 predicted proteins | sample 7450121 | NCBI WGS metagenome assembly JACCEC01 (sample SAMN15323455, study PRJNA562643) | freshwater metagenome | isolation source: river surface water | place: USA:Blue River Watershed | collected 2017-08-18 | reverse complement strand
GAACCTTCTTTTTCATTTCTAAGAAGAACGGCATCCATCTTCAACGTGGATGATTTAAGATAAGATAGAAGGGTTACATAATCCGCACGTTTCAATGGATCATATACAATGATCTTACCCTGTGCGTTGGTGATTTGAACTCTGGTTAAGATTCTCTGTTTACCGTCTTTTGTGGTGAATGGAATCTTAGAAGTCATCTTATTAAGAAGGACTTCTACACGACCTTTTGATTGTAGTTCTTTTTGGGTTAATAAAGCCATAATATCCTCTAACGTTAGTTACTGATTATTTAGCTTACTATACTTACGATCCCAAACTAGAATCTTTCTAAGAAGCAACGGAATAACTTCGTTATGTTTATCCGTTTGAAATACTTTCTGAATACCAATCAGGTTCTTAGAAACCTTATATGTCTCAGCGTGGCGAATAAGAGTGGCGATAGGAATCGTTGGTCGTTTTGTTTTGAAGTCTAAAAACACACAATGAGCGTATGCTTCGATTTCATCTTTACCAGCGTGATATTCTCGATTATCGTCAATACGTTTAATACCAGTTTCTTTATAATTAACTCTACCCTTGGTAAAGTTTTCGTGCTTGCCATAATATTGACGGCAATGAATAAGTTCGTGCATTGTTACTTGAATAACTCTGAACTTAAAACGATTCCATGAGGATTCTGTAAACTTATATTTGTTATAATTAGTATCTGGGCTTGTCCAGATATCTAACTCTAATCGTTCTTCGTCTGTGTAGTAACCACCACCAACAGAGATACGTGTAGTTGGTTTCTTTTCTTTGTAGAACTTAATGCTGAAACGCCACTTCTTGAAGTAATTCCTCAAGCCAGTGGCGTCGTTTTTGTATCGGTCTAGGTCGTCCCAGACTTTTGAAGGGTTGAACTTTGCTCTGAATGGCAGTTCATCGAACTGCAACATGTCCATAAAGTTGAAGTCTAGACTCTGTAGGAAATTCATGTGACCTCCTAGAAAGTCTAAACCTTATCCTAAATGGCTTTCTAGGAAGGCTAAGACTTTCGCTTGCTCCTCTAAGTTAGTGTTTGCAAACTCAGTAATATATGGCATCAATTCAAAATTTGAAAGTAGATTACTATATTTAGTTTCCCGACCTCTTAGGAATTGTTCAGACTGTTCTGAACCACGGTCTTTATATCTTTGTTCTAGAAGCTCTTTCGGTGCATTAAGGAACACGATTTGAAGCTCGGTATTAGGTAAACCCATAGCGAACTCTAAGAAAGATTGGTTAAAGATACGGTCACCCTCGAAAAGAACGTTACAGTTATGGCTTGCGATCCACTCCTGCATAGCTGGCTGGACTGCCATAGAAAGACGGTCGGTTCCAGCGAAGACTTCACCTTCTTCATACTTACCAAGGATGTATAAGTCTCGATCTGCATTATACATGGCAGACACTAACTTAGCTGGCTCGATAGGTTGAAAGGATTTGTTCTCCATATACTTACGGAATAAAGTGGTCTTACCAGTTCCTGGCGATCCACCAACAGCAATTAGTTTACGTGTTTTCATAGGTGCGCTCTTTTTAAAAATAGAAATTTCTTCTCTTGTGGCAATTTTATCAACAAACATTATTTCATTCCTAGAAGGCTTTTTAGTTCATCTTCAGTAAATACCCAAACACGACCAATGAAGTGATGAACGTCAGTATCTTTATCGTGCTTCTTAGTGTAAGATACTTTATTGCTAATCTCTCTTGATAGATTCTTGGCGATGTTTTCTTTAATCTCTTTAGCGAAATCTGGTGCAACCTCTTGGAGTTTTAGAAGTTCTTGCGCTGATACTTTGTGGTCAATAGTAAACCTATTCATAGCGAACTTATCCAATGGGTCTTCGTCATGAATTGAGATTGTATTAGAAATTGAGCCAACGGATGTTAACATCGTGCCATCCATAATTGGCGAAAGTGTGTTGTTTGCTGTAACGACAGCGTATGAGTTATTATCCATAACAATACTTCCAATAGTTAAATCATCACCCATTAAAAATTCTCCAATCCAATTAAAGGTACTTCTTCATCATCAAACATCCACTCTAGGTTTTCTATTTTACCTGAGTTTAAGAAATAAGTAAAGTTTTCTTTGTTAATTCCATTCTTGTGATCAAGACGCAAGTCGATAGTTTCATTACGGGCTTGCCACATAACATCCCAATCAATACCATACCAACCATCAGATTCGCATTGCATAATCTCTTCAGCTTGACGGGCTAAGTAATAACCAAGATAGCGACCGTGCTTTGCTCTAAAGATTTTCTTGAAAGAGCATAGGCAGGTTTCCATAGTGAAGAAGTCTATTTGCTCACTGAGTTCTGGAAATCTCGCTTCCGTCTCGCAAAGAATGTCGTTCGCTTCCGACTCCAGATTTGAATAATCTGTTCCAGTGAGTTTTCGATCATAATCGTCATCCCTGCCGAGGGCAAGAAGTAAGCCATTACGATGAGAACGAGAGCCATCGTAATCACTAAGCATGAGGCTAGTAGGATTGATACGGAGATTAGCAGTGTGCTTAAGATGCTGAAGATAAAACCAAGTGGAATAACGACCAAACTTGTGCAGGCTAGACTTAACGACTTCCCAGATATTATTAAAGCTCTCTTCATCATTTGATCCATAGTAACTCTCCAAAACCTCTCTTTGTGATTTATTGCCAATGAACTTTTGGTAAGAAGCGAACATGGCTGGCAAATGACCTTTGTTCCACTTTGTATCTGTTTGATAGCGAAGTCGCTTATAGTTGGTGGTATTCCACTGCTCCATACGATCTACTGTTGCTAGTTCGTAATCAGGAAACTCGTTCATCAACACCCAAGCGGTTGGTAGATAATATGTGTTACCATATAACCAACACAACCATAAACGTTGCTCGTCGTTATGCTCGTATCTTTTGTTAAGATACTTTGTAGCCCACACAGCTGGATCGCAGTCATCATATTTCAACGACCAAGCATACCAACGAATGAAGGCTTCTCTTCTATTTTCTTTTAGCCTGTAATCCATGTTTCACTAGCCATCCATTTATCTAAAGCAAGTCTAATCAAGCGAGTGACCTCTTTGTGCATTTCCGTACCTTCAGCAAAAGCTGGGTCAGGAATCTTTTTAATACCAGCAATCTGGTTAGACAGCTTTTCAGCTTTACTCATTTCACCAAACTGTTCAACGAAACGTTTTTCGTTAGCATCATCCATATAGAAAATCTGATCAGCCCAATCAACTAACTCTTGACTGATGACAGTTGAACGAATACCTTCGGTCTTGTAACCTTCTTCGTTTAATACATCGCGCATTTTCTTGGCAGTGATCTTACCGTCTTTGGTCTTAAGACCGCAAGACTTAACCTCAAGTTCAGGGTAGTCTTGCTTTGCGATAATCTCAGCTGCAGCAGAACGGTTCACGTTCCCGTGGCAAACAAATAATACTTTCATCCGAAGAAACCTTCTTCATCATCAGTTCTGGTAATTGCCTTAACAACATCATAAACTTCTTTTGAAGTAGTCTTCATGTTATCAATGTCTACGTGGTTACGAAGTTCTTTCAAACGTTCACCAACAACCTTACGAGTATTCTTGTCGAAATTAGTAAATTGATAAACCTGTTCAGTTTCAAACTCATATGGTTCGAATTGAGGAAATGCGTATTTATTTTTCTCTAGTAAAGTAGCTGGAGAAAGGTCATCATGGTTAAGAGCCAAGTCTAAAAAGTCACGACACCAGTTAATAGCTGAACGCATCTCGTTAGACTTCATTGTTCCTGGGAAGTGGCGGAACTCGATTGTATTTGTTTCTTCAAACAACTGACGAAGGTTAATACCTGCACGTGGACACTGGAACCACGCAGGGTTTCCTTTAGCGTCTTTATGAGCATGCTCGTGCCAGAACTCAGTAGGTGTAGTTGCGGCAAGCATAGCTTCAACACGCTTGAAAGGTAGCTTGTGTTGGTGAGAAGTTAAACGACGATCATATCGTTTCTTAGCCCAAGTATATTCAAGAGGTGGTAAAGTGTTACGGTCAGGTACAGGAATGTTCTCGACAATAGCAAACGCTTGCTCTTGGAAAGTATGAATATAAGTAAGCAACTTCTTGAGTGCCTTCAGGTCGTCTTTAAGACCTGGGACTCGAATATGGATATGTAAGTTGCTACGATAGTTTACGATTGCTTCTGGACCATTATCACGAAGGAATTTATTAACCTTTGCGATATGTTCTACCTGCTCGTCTGGGGTTGTAGTCGGTCTTGTATTAATCTCGCCACCAAAGTTATACAATTTACCTTGAGGGTCATTAGCAATACCTGTAGATGATACGCATGTATTATCTAGAGAGTTCCACTTAGCACCGTCAGGTAAATCTTTAATTCTACGGTCGCAGTTACCATACTCTAATTCAACACCATATGTCCATTGTTTAATATCAAATGTCACTTAAAAACCCCTTTGGATATTTGCCTTGCGCTTGTCTGATAATACGCAAGTGCTCATTAATAAAATGTTCTTTATTATACTTATCACGAACTAACTTAGAGTAATAAACACGGTCAGCCAATGACCAACAACAAGCATCACTCACGTGTTTAAAATACTGTTCTTGAATAGGAGTATCTAAACTTCTGTCACACAAGTATAAACCTTCGGCTGGGATATGTTCCATCTCAGCGACTACCTTGTTTCCTGGGACGATATACGGTACACCAAACATGGCATACTCAAGGCAAACAATACCTGTAGATTCGTTACCCATACCAAGACCAAATCGTGCTTTAGCCATTGTGTCTAGAATCTCTTGACGAGGTGCGTCAATATGAAACTCAAGTAGAGGTGACTTCTGTAAGTTCTCTAGTTCTTTGGCAGGAATCTCTTGTCCACCAAACTTAATAAAACATTTAACAGGATAGGTTGAACCGCTCTTCAGATAGTTTTTAAGAGCAACGTGCGGTGCTTTACCACCATCCCAACGACCAACGAAGATACCATATTCACCAGCAGGTTGAATTTGCTCTGGTGCTTCATCAATATAATGAATAGAGATTGTATCGTCAAAATAGTTGTTGAAGTGTTTAGCTTGCCATTTAGAAACACCAACCCAATATGCTTTCTTCTTATTAAACTTCTCTGGGGTATCTGGTCCAAGAGGTGCAGAAGATTTATGATAATGTTCAAAGATAATTCCAGTTGGGTAGTCTTGCCAAATAGAACTCATATGTTTACATGAAGAGTCGAGAACAACATCAGGTTGAACCTGCTTAATAATCTTAACAATCTCTTCAGCAACCTTTTTAGTTTGCTTAACTTTATCCGACTTCTCTTCCAATGACAAATCAAACCAACCGTCTAGAATGAATTGGTTTTCAAATTGCTTATCGCTTCCCTTAGCAGTGATATAAAATGTTTCCGCAACCTCAGACAATAAAGTCATTTGGTTGCGGGTAAACTTTTGAGCACCGTTAGCAATAACACCAGCCTTTGAGGGCTGATACAAATTATCAATAATTAATATTCTCATGTTGTAAGTCTACGCTATCAATATTCGCTTTTTCAATCATCATAGTTACATGCTCATCAAACGTAACATAGGTGTTTATTGGAGTTTCCAAAGTTGGAGATTCAATTCCAGCACGTTTGGAAATATCCTCCGTAGAAGTTATTATAACTCCGTTTGGAATTAAAGTCAAGTAATTCGGTCTTTTTCCGTTTCGGAAAACTTTAATGGATTTCTCTCTTGACAACACGCACACTGATAGCGAGGCATCTTTCCATCGTTCGAGGGGAGATACATCTTCTTCAATTGTGTGTAGAAGTAATTCTGAATCGTTTTTAGTTTCGCAATTATACCCATACAACTCCTTCCATTTTTCTGGCAACTCTTGTGTAATAACTCCATTGTGGACTACCGAAAGATTGCCATTAGAAATTGGCTGGTTATACTCAAGGTCAGAAGTGCTGTAACGACAGTGACCAACGAGGTATAGATTTCCATCCTCATTAACATATTCTGAAAACTTAAAAGGAAATTGATCGGCAGGTACTGGATGTTTCTCAGTAATGATTTCACCATTCTTGACATATGATATTCCAGTGGCATGCATACCTCGAATCTTAGACTCGAGGAATACACGTTTCAATAATTGAAAGTCATTAGCGGTGGGATTTCTCACCACCGCACCAATAATAGCACACATTATGCGAAGAACTCGTCTAGTGAAGAAGCATTAGCTTCAGGGTGCATCTTAAGAAGTTCTTCACGACCAACTTCTTTTTCACAGAAGTCATACCACTCTTTACTTTCCCACATACCTGGCCAAACACCATTGAAACGTGGTTTATAGTATGGGTGGTTAACATTTAGACGGCACCAGTCTACATACTTACGTCTTGCGTTTTCATACTCCATGGAACCAAGGGTGAGCATTCCTTCGTGGAAGAAGGCGATGATTGAGATACGCTCAGCGTTTGGATCGTCAAGGATAAGTTCTGTATTACCGTGTAGACCTGCCATATTGTTAACAAACAACAGATCGCCAGGACGGATATTAACAGCGTAACCGATTTCTGGGAAAACAAGATAAGCACCTCTATATTTGTCTGAGTTAGAGAAAACACAAATGTTAGCGAAGCCATCATCCATGTTTGCTGGGTCATAGTGGGCAGCAGTTCTAAAATTACGGTTTACAGTAATAGTAGAGAACGGAGTATTTGGCACTAAGAATCGTTGATCAATCTTATCAGCTGCAGCTTTCTGGTTACCATAACGCCATGGTAACAATTCCTCAAACGCTTTAGACAAGTGTTGGAGATATGGATAAGACTTCTTGAACTTATCAAAGTGTTTTTCAGTATAAGAAGTTGCGCGACCATAAGGGATACGTGGATAACGATCGTACCAACCAGCAATACCAGAGTTCACTGGGTTTGCATAAGTTGTCTTAGAGATAAGGTTATCTTCAACCCAAGCTGCATCAGTAGACGCTTCAGCTGCAGGTTTACGACGAGTAGTTTCAACCCAGTCATCAAACTGGAAACCAGCTTCATCAATAGAGTCACGAAGCCAAACTTGAGCACGGTTAGATGCTTGGTCACGGTTCTCAGCATACTTTGTTTGGATTGCCTCAATAGGATCTTCGCCTAGCAAGTTACCAGCACCCTTCTTGAAGGCTTCAATAATTTCCCACTGATAAGCAGTAACCCAATCACGACCAAGAAGTTTTTCTCCACGTGGACCAGCAGCAGTACCACGGTTCTGGGTTTCTTGCGCAGCGTCACGAAGACCTTCGTAAGCTGACTTAGTCATCTCATCAGAGAAGTAGTTCTTACGGAACTTGAAAACGATATTACGTTCGTCAAGGGCAGACTTACATCCGCTGCAATCTTTATTACAGTCTGGATCAGATAGATCGGTTGCGCACTTTGCTGGTAGGTACAAGTCCATGTCAGACTCAACCAACGTATGGTAATGGGTTTCATTCAACCAAGTACCAACCAAATCTGGACGAGGTGTAACCTCAGGTGCTTCAAGAACAACCACCTTTACATTTCTACCTGCATCAATACTCATATTAATTCTCCTTAAAACTTAAATCCGCTAAAATCTTCAGCTTGCATTCTGGAACCAAAACCACTCTTATCAAATAATGGTTTGTCATCTTTCGCATGTCCATTATCAGCTAAACCTTCTTGAGCAGATGCTTCAACATCATATAATTTCATTTTACTTCTATCAATACCAACCACGAATCGTTTATAGTAATTCGGGTCATTGTAACGGTTCTTCAACTGCTTAACGATAATCTGATTCAGGTTTTCAAGTTCTTCGCTTGAAACCAAAGCAAACATAAAGTCAGCTGTCGCAGGTAGACCAAACGATTCAGAAGTATCTTCAAGTCCTGGGTCTGAGTTAGCATAACCAGAACGGGTTGTTTGTGTAGCTGAAACAATGGGTACATTATATTCAACAGCCAAACCACGAAGCTCTTCAGCAATCGCTTTCACAAACGTATATGAATTAACATTCGCACCAGCTTTCATCCTCTGAGAGGAACAAATATTTAGATAGTCTATAAAGACGATATCTGGAACAAATTCACGTTTGAGTTTAAGTTCTTCTAACAACGCACGGAAGTGACCAGCGTGTGCAGAAGCAGTAGGATATTCTTTTACAATAAGTTTACCCTGTGTTTTCTTTTTAAGTTTGTCGATACGACCTTCAAAGATATCCTTATCAACAACCTTCAGTTCATCCATGGTAAGGTTAAGAAGGTTCGCATCAATACGTTCAGCGATACGTTCTTCAGCCATTTCCATAGTAATGTATAGTGCGTTATGACCAGCTTGTAAAGCACCAGCCGCAACGTGACACATAAACAAAGACTTACCAACACCTGTACCAGCCAGTGCGATGTTCAGAGTCTTACGGCTCAATCCACCTTTGGTAATCTTGTTAAACATTTCCAAGTCGAAAGGAATTTTCTCCTCGACACGGTGGTAGAACTCATATCGGTTTTCGAAGTCTTCAAGGTAGTCGTGACCAATGTGGTTATCAAAAGACACGGCAAGAGCATCAGATAAGATAGAAGGAATAGCATCTTGTGTATGTTGAGGGTCTTTACCCTCGAAGATTTTAATTGAACCCATGATCGCCAGATACACTGCGCGATCCTTACAAAACTTTTCGGTGGACTCCATCAACCAGTCTTCATTGACTGGAGAGTTTACAAGAGTTTTAATATACTCGCCAATGTCCCCAACTTCTTTATCAGTAACACCCTTTGCGTTACTTACTTCAATCGCTAGGATTTCAGGTGTGAGTGGCTTGTTATACTTGTTGAAGAACTCTGTAATCTCGTTAATGATTACAGATTCTTTTCTGTCTGAAAAATACTCACGCTTTAGGAATGGAATTACTTTACGACAATAGTTCTCATTATGAATCAGATTGGTCAGTATCTGTTGTTCGATTCTCATCAATTCCGCCTGTATATACTACGTTATTCTTTAAAAGGTTTTCTTCAAGTAGGTCTATTAGAATATCACCAATGTGATTTCTAAACTTGCCTGGATCAAGAACTCCAACTGGGTTCTCTTGAATATCATATTCAAACTGAACACGCAGTTGGTCTTCTTCTTCAAGCAAACGAACTCTACCGTAAGTATAAATTATACCCGAATAATCATTGGAAGTCAATTGTATTAATTGGTTTCCATTAATGTCTTCATCCAAGAGTTCGTATGGCTTAATCATTCTTCGTGATCCATCTCTGCAAGTTCTTTGTCGATATCTTCATCTTTAATCATATCAACTTGACCGACTGAATACTTGTTCTTGACGAAATCGTAGAAAGTCTTTTGTTGTAAAATTGGAAGCCAGAAGTCTTTGGTTTCGGTTTCTTTGAGGCGATACTTCTTATCTTCAATTACACCGTCGGCATCAACTTTGGAATACCAACCATTAGATGGTTTTACTACATGACCGCTTTCGAGTGCGATATCCAGTAGACCAGACCACTTGCTAATACCACCATCGAAAGATACGCTAACAGGGATTTTAGATTTTTCTTTGACATAACGAGATTTTTCCACATTGATAATGAAGTTGTAACCAACGACTTCAGTACCTTCTTTTTCTTGCTGACGACCTAAGATAAAGATGTTATCAGCTGAGTAATATGAGCCAGTACCGCCACCAACGATGTCTTTAGGGAACAAACCAATTTCTTTGTAGGTGTGATTAACAACTACGCAAGGGATGTCCTTAAGAGTTAAATGAGGTGTAACCATACGGAACAATGACTTCATCTGTTTAGCACGGCTCATATCCGCAACAGACTTACCGTCTAACGCATCTTCAACTTCTTTCTTAGAAGCCAAGTTACCGATAGAGTCAATGACAATAATAACTCGCTCACCACGCTCAATGTTATTAAGTTGTTGCATGATGTCGAACTTTAATTGTTCAACGTCAGTAATTGGAGTATGTAATACACGGTCAGTGTCAATACCGAAGGCATCAAAGTAAGACTGAGGAGTACCAAACTCTGAATCGTAGAATAACACAACACCGTCTTCATATTTGTCCAAGTATGCTTTAGCCATTAACAAGCTGAAAGCTGTTTTAAAATGCTTACTTGGACCAGCCCACATAGTAAGACCAGGAGTAAGACCACCGTCAAATCGACCAGACAACGCAACGTTGATAACTGGGATTGAAGTAGGAATCATATCTTTCTTATTAAAGAACTTTGAACCTGCCAGAATAGCAGTATCTTTAATAGTTGAATTCTTTTTTAGTTTTTCCAAAATACTCATAATCACTCTCCTAAAAATTCTAATAGTTGTGCTTCATTTAAAACACCAACGTGACGTTTAACCTCAGTTCCGTCACCTTCGATCAGAACCATTGTTGGCACTGAACGGATTTTATATTCGGTTGCCATCATTAGATTATTGTCGATGTCAACATCTTCAATTTTGGTTTTAATCTTATCACCAGCACGCTTGATAATCTGGGATTGCATTTTGCACGGTTGGCACCACTCAGCGTAAAATTTTAATAATTTCATATTTGTCCTTTGTATATTATCCGAAGAAGTCTTCAAGGGATGCTGTTTCTTCAGCACTCCAGTTCAACGGTTCAATAATTGTTTTTAATGGTTCTACAAATGTCTTGTCAAATTGTGTGTCGTAGTCTATGAAAGAATCCAGATTAAACTCTTTGGGAAGTTCTTGGATGAAGGCGATGACGTTTTCGTGGAATGGGTTTGGAGTTCTTAGATAAACGAATTTAATCTTGTCACCCTCACGAATCAATGGATATTTCTTGTCAATACCAAATTTCTTAACATAATGATTATATAGGAGAGCAGCACGGACAGCAATCGGGCAACCCTTCTGATAGATCGGAGAACCAGCATACTGCTTCAAGCCTGACACGCCACGAGGGAATGCGATAGCTTCAACAGGATATGTCAAGAACTCGTTCTTGTAATCAGCGATATACTTCTGTACAACCTTCTCGCTACCATCTAGAATAACGTTGATGGACTTTCGAAGTTCCTTACGGATAACTGCAGGTGTAGATGAACGAACCATCGCTAGACCAAGAACCTTTTGCTTTGGAGTTGCATACTGAACACCTTCAGAGTTATGCACGTTCAAAACATAGTTCTTCTTGGCAATCCAAATACCTTTATCAGCTAACACTTCACGCTTCATAATCATCTTCTGAGAATAAGCGTTCATGTACTCGGCAAGTTTCTGATAAGTGTTATCAATGAACGGTTGGAAGATCTCTTCACAAACCTTATCCATATACTTGATTTTACCATCAGTGTCTTTATCACCAGCGAAGTGTTCAACTAAGTTTTCCAGAGTCAGATAGATTGAGTCAGTATCAATGGCGATAACATAATCTTTATCATCAGTCTTCAGGATCTTATTCAGATATCGGTTGAACTCGTTAGCCATCCATTGAATAGAAAGCTGACCAGAAGTTGTAATACCTTCAGCCATACGAATATCGAAATAGCGGAAGTATTGGTTACCCATGGCACCATAAGCAGAGTTCAAAGCAATCTTCATGGCCATCTGAAGGTTATTCAGTCGGCTGATTTCTTTACGCAGGTCGTTATTACCCTTATCGTGTTCGTACTGTTGCTGGACTTTCAACATCTGCTTCTTGAACTTTGAACGGTTTGCATACATCGTTTCCATCAACTCAGGCATAAAACCCTTGACGTCTTTACGATAACACCAACCATTGGCAGTTACAGTTAGATCTCGTTTGTGTGCGTGAGATGTGTCAATCTCTTTAGCCAATAATTTATCAACTGTACAAGAGATCTTCTCGTGAGTCAAAGTCTCAGGAGAAATATTGTATTGCATAATCAAGTGAGGGTATAGAGAGTTCAAGTCAAAAGATACAACCCACTTATGTAAACCAACCTGAACGTCTTTAACGAAAGCACCTTCAAACTGCTCAGACTTACCGCTGTTTTCTTTCATAGGGATAACAACGTTCTTCTTGCGCAGGTGGTTGTAGATGATAGCATCCCACATACGAACTTGAGAGTAGACGTCTTCATAGTTGATCTTGGCATTGTAAGCCATAGTCAAGTGAAGTTCGATTAGACGCATCTTGTCTTCAAGACGGTCAACCAATTCAACGTCATGAATGTTATACTCTACGAACTGTTGCCAGTGGTAGGTATAGAAGTCTCGGAAGGTATCGCCAGGATTCTCTTTCTTCTTGTCGCCTAGTTCCTGCTCAGCGATGTAGTCCAAGGCATAGGACTCTTGCTTGGAGTAAGTATATTTTTTGTACAGCTGGAGATAGTCAAGCTGACTAATACCAGAAATGTCATAATGGATTTCTTCATTACCTTTGATGAACGTCTTGCGTTCAGTGATCATACCCCAAGGTGAAATCTTCTTGGCAATTGCTTCACCAAGTTCGCGAATCATTCGACGAATCAAATATGGTACGTCAAAGAAGTCGGTATTCCAACCAGTGATAACATCTGGATAGTTTTGTTGCCACCAGATGATGAACTCTTTGAGCAAGTGTTGCTCATCATTACAGTTAATATAAACTAGATCGTCACGGTTATGAACGAAAGCACCAACCCCAAATGTGATGATACGTTTTGACGACAGGTCTTTAACTGTGATCAAAAGCAGTTCTTCGTTCGCAGATGAAATACTAGGGAAACCTTCTTCAGTCTTAGTTTCGATATCAATCGTAAAGACTTTAAGTTGTTCCATATCCCAGTTGATATCATAGTCGTATGTATCACTGATATATTGGAGACCATAGTTTGTTTGACCATAAACGGTGAAACCCTGAACGCCATCATAGCGTTTCAGGAAGTCACGGGATTCGCGAATGCTCCCTGGCTGCACTTCATCAACGTAAGTTCCGTCCAGGGTTTGCCATTTACTTTTACCCTTTGCATTAACAAATAGGGTAGGCATATAGTCAATACGTCGCTGGTAAGGTCTTCCATGCTCGTAACCACGAACTAGAATCTTGTCACCAGCGACTTGTACATTAGTATAAAATTCCATTAAACTTGTTTTCCATACATTAACATCATTGCGTCAAGTGCGCAATCGTGAACAGGGTGATGTTTGATAACTGCTGCACGGTCAAACCCATCTTTAACAACTTCAACGTAACCGTTGGAGGAACCATAAAGACAATCAACCGCAGTTCTTACATCTCTCCACATATTATACCCTGTTAATGGTTGGCAGTCAACTTTTCTTGCTAGGTTGTCAATTACCATTTGGTCAAGAGAACCACGTGCCCACATAGTTTGTTTCTGGTAATTTGGGTACTTGTTAAGCCAGTTATGCATGATTGCAAAACCTTCGGCTGCAGTAACATCATCTCCAGAAGGATCAAACGAACAAGAACGGATATATGGGTGAATGTTCTTCCACCATTCCAATGTTCCAAGGTCAACTTGTCGTTTCATTTCAACCTGCTCTTTAGCTTTGAACTTAACAAACAAAGCATTATCAAGGAGATCTTGATATGTCTCGCCACCCTCGAAGTGGACGAGGGCAGCGGAAAGAACTACGGAGTTGGAATCAACACCAAGAGTTTCAACGTCAAAAACAAACATTATCGTTCTACCTCTTCTCCGTCTTTTGTAAAGAACGCACGCAGCTTTTGTTCTTTATTCCAAGACTTAGTATAAGAATTATCAATATCACAAAGCACAAGTGCTTCTTCTTCAGTCATAACTCGATGAGAAGTAATAACCTCAGGAAGTGCTTCTTGGGAAAACTCTTTAGCTTCGTTACAAGTTACAGTATCGAGAGCATACTCTGGATGTTCAACGGGAACTTCTACCATGTAACGCATACGGAAAGATTGGATGGCTTCAACCATCACCCAAACCTTTTCTTCTTTCTTCTTGATAGTCCAAGAACCATCCTTGTTGTCGATCCACTCAACAGTATCACCGACGCCAATTCCAGTACCTTCTAAAATCTCATCAGAAAGAGGAAGAACCAACTCACCGCTCTCGTCAGTTTCGAGAGTAACAATCCACGACTTAGACATAATTCAACTCCATAAAATTAGTGGTGTCTTCATTCAAACACTCAAGTTTAACTGGTTGCCCTTCAAGTTCTTTATAGAACGATTCAAGGATACCCGCAGTGTACATAGAAAGACCATAGCTGGCTTTGTGGCAACGATATACGCTACCACTTGAACCATGGAACAGATAGCACTGACCATCTTCTTCAATCTTAGTAACACCACTATTCAACTTCCAGCTGGCGCCAGTAGTATAACTACCAGCCCAGCCAGCTAATACTTTATACACTGTTGTGTTTTGTTCAGAAACAAACTTCAACAGTACCCAACGATCAGGTGTATATTCACGCATCGTCTTCACTCCTATAATTCTTCATTCTCTCTTGATACTCAGCTTCGTGTTTATCACAAAGGGTACGAATCCAACCACCTTGTCTTTGACGACCAACTTCACCGCAAGTTTCACAGGTACGGTTAGCCCAAATCTCAGCCATTGTTTCTAGACCACGACAATATTCATCACCACCTTCATAGTAGAAACGAAGTCCACCAAACTTCTCTTTGATCTGATGAACTTCAATATGTGGTACATACTCGGTTGGAATAAACTCTCCAGCTTGCATATACTCTTCAGCTCGCTGAATGTCCCATTCGGTTGGTTGTTTATCCTTTCGAACAATAACCTTTAGAACTGCTTCGCGACCTTTCTTAATTGCTCGGTTCAAACGAAGATCCTGTGCACGACGACGACGTTTCCAACTGATATGCGATTCCATCTGTTGAACGAGGAGTGATACAATATGATACCACCCTTCGTTGATGGACACGCCACAATAGACGTTGCGCATTGCTCGTGGATAGATTTCTTCTAGACGCTTAATGAAAGCATCATGCTTTTCAAGTTCATTCATAATTATTTCCAATCAGTAAAATGTTCCACAACGATACCCACTTTATGATAACGACCCTTTGCTTCACTCAACGATGAAGCAGTTCTACAAGACGTTCTAAGTTTAGCGTCTTCATCTAAAGTGACAATAACTGGTACAGCATATTTCTTCATGTAAGTAATAACGCTGTCCACGCTTTTAAATTTCTTATCCTGAACCATTTTCTTAACAATACCAAGAGGGTATTCATGTTCAATAGTGAACAATTGTCCACTCTTAGCAGAAGAACAGCGTGTGGAGTGAGAACCTTCTAAAGTGTTATACAGTTTAATGGCTTTCTTACTCCATCGCTTACAGTTCTTTAAAACATAGTATGTACTGTGAGTGACTTTAACTTTCTCGCAACCAATGAAGTCAGATATAATCCTACAATCCCGATCAACTGCGGAGTTCCTAGTTCCTTCTGGAACATCTACGAATTGTAGGTCGTATATTCGTTTAGCAAATACTCTTATTATATCTTCTACTTCTTTTTGCATTTTCACTCCGCATACCAAATTTCATCAAAGCCTTCCTCAAGGGTTGGCGGTTCAGCTTCCAATTGAGCGATCATCATTTCCATCACATCAGGAGGAATATTTTTTCCTGGTCGAGAAGCCAAACGCTTCTGCAACTCTGCAGCTGGTGGCGTCTTAAACACAACTGCAATTTTGTAATACTCAGGCAACATACGAATCTTCTTCGCACGTGTTTCTATTGTAGTTGAAGTTTGATCCCAAATCAAATCTGTTTTGTTCGCCTTACAGATCAAGGCTTGATTAGCCATCAACCTCACAGCAATAGGCATATACTCTTGAAAGACTTCCGAGTAAGTTTTACCCTGCAACTTTGCATAGTCTTCCACGAATTTGTCAGTACTCGCAACAGGAATATCTTTTGCCCACTTCTGATTCTTAACCCATGTAGATTTACCAGCACCTGGGACTCCAACTAAAATATACAGCTTGTTCATTTACCAATCCAGTGATGTTCACGATCATACGTGATGCCTAATGATTTAAAAATCATTTTATCTTTAATCATATCTGGCACCGTCAAATATGGATACTCTAAAATAAAAGGGCAACCTTCTTTACCCCAAGAATGATTTGAGAAGAAGTTTTTAGCAACTTGAATATCCTTCTTAGACTTCTCGTTGAAATACCTTTTCTGACGAATCATAGTTTCTAAAATCATTTAATATCTCCAATTGTATCAGCAACATCTTTATCATCACGAACTTCAACAAAGATAGGAAGGAATAGACTTTCTTCACCAGCCTTGTTTTTACTGCGCATGTTATACTT